>SKEY01000727.1_pt1 | contig 49825 bp, 46 predicted proteins | sample 4843871 | NCBI WGS metagenome assembly SKEY01 (sample SAMN11008797, study PRJNA524170) | human gut metagenome | biome: Human fecal sample; material: Feces; isolation source: fecal sample from pouch patient p36 | host: Homo sapiens | place: Israel: Tel-Aviv | collected 2016-12-04
TCTATCCGCATTGTAGAATTGAAAATACAGTTCCCTCATCCTAATCAATCATGTGAAGCTCCTTCAGGATCTGATAAATGACCGCTTCGCTGCTGGGTCCGATGACCAGATCGGCATACGGCTTCAAGGCATCCTTTCCATTTCCCATAACAATGCCATACGCTGCCTCCTGTATCATTTCCATATCGTTCAAAGAATCACCGAACGCCATGTAGGAATCATGTGGAAAACCCCAGAAGTCCATCAGCTCCCGAATCCCGGTCGCTTTATTGATGCCGCATTGCATGAAGTCTACGCAGGTGTCATTGGGATGCTGCAGCTCAATACCTTCAATTTCATCGAACATACTCCAGTCAAAGCTTTTTTTCTCATATGCGCTGATGGCGACCAGAGGCTCATCGTGCCAGTCCCGTACCTCGGGAACCTTGCAGTGAAATTCCGCAAAGGTTTGCCGGGCATACGGATTCAGCGGCTTCGTCATGAATTCATACGTTCCATGCGACTGAATACAGATATCATACTGCCTGCCAAGCTCAAATATACGTGCCGTCTGTTCTCTGGTAAAGGCATGCTCGCTGATCAGCTCCATACGTTCGTTGTAGACACTTACTCCGGCACCGCCGACATAGCCATCCCATGCAGTCATTTGTAAAACACCCAGCTGCTCTGCCATTTCCTTGGCACGGCCGCTGCACAAACAGACCTTATAGCCGTTTTCTCTTAGCTTTTTTACGGCTGTCAGTGTTTCCGGAAGCACCATACCGCTCACATGATCGAAAAATGTACCGTCGATATCAAAAAATACAGCGTTTATTTTCATAGCCTGTGCCTCCTGTTTTAGTGAATGAGTCCGTAAGCCTGCAGGGTGTCATGGATAGCAGGTGTATCGCTGCTGCCGCAGATATGATCGGCATAGGCCTTTACGGCATCCATGGCATTCCCCATGGCAACACCAACGGCAGCCTCCTGCAGCATTTCACAGTCATTCATACTGTCACCAAACGCCATATATGCTTCATTTTCCAGCCCCCAGTAAGCCATCAGCTGTTTGATGCCGGTCGCCTTGCAGGTATCTTTTTTCAAAATATCCATGATGTAGTCACAGGACGGCTGCATTCTGATGTTTTCCACCGTTTGAAACATACGGAAGTCATAATCACGGTTTTCAAAAATGCTCAGCACATCCACGCGTTCATGATTCCAGCTTCGTATTTCCGGTACGCCCAAATGAAACAGATCCAGAACAAATTCTTTCTTGGCAGGCAGTGGTCTTGTCAGAAAGGTTTTCTCCCCATTCACATACAAGGGGAGCTCGTGCTTCTCTGCTATCGCAAACAGCTTTTTCAGCTGGTCTTCTGTAAATGCATTTTCCCAAATCAGCTCTCTGTTTTCATCATACACACTAATACCGCTCCCACCGATGAATCCATCCCAGCAGAATTCATCGAATACCGGTAATTCAGCTGCCAGCTGCAGGGGTCTTCCACTGCATAGGGCGACCTTGATGCCCTGTTCCTTCAGCTTTCGTACTGCTTCCTTTGTGGATGGCAGCACACGATTGGTCGTATGGTCGTAAAAGGTACCGTCAATGTCAAAAAATACTGCTTTTATGTTCATATAAATCCTCCCAGCTATTCAACCTTTATTGTAAGGGATTTTTTTATAATGTCTAGTAAATTCACGAGGGACAGTCTAGAATACGAAATCCATTAAGTCTTATGCAACAGTCACAATGTAAGGAAAACAGATTCGAATGTTTTCATACACAAAGCATTCATATAACATAGTTTACAACATGTCCTGCGATCATCATGTTTCCCCTCAAACAAACCCCTCTTCTTTCAGAAATGTCGAGATTCCTGTTTGCAATCCTAACCTGTTTCTCCTATAATTAAACTGTACGGAGGATGATTATGGTAAAAGGACTCGTATTGTACGATTATGACGGAACGCTGGTAGATGAAAGAGATGAAATCTATGTTCCTACGCAGTTGACAAAAGCTGCAATCAGCCGCCTGCAGGATTTGGGATACCTGTGTGTGCTGGCAACCGGAAGAGCATTGAGCTATATTCCAAACGGAGCAAAGGATCTGCACCTGGATGGCTATGTGACAAGCAATGGCGCGTATGTGACCGTGCATGGAAAGGTAATCCACAACGATGTTTTTTCCGATGAGGAGCTGCTGTCTCTGCTTCAGTATATGGATAGCTTATCGATCAATTATATACTGGAGGGAACAAGTTTCTGTTATGTAAAGGATCTGAAAGAGTCGGAATATCTGCATTTCATGGATAATTTTAAGATACCGGAAGATAACTTCGTCAAATACCGCAGCTTTGAGGATGTCAGAGGCAGGATTGGAAAAATCACACTGACCTTCCCAAACCGGAAACAGCTGGAAACAAGCGGCGCAGAGCTGGAAAAAACGTATCTGTGTTCCTATCACCGCAACTGCAATACCTTTGATATCGCAAAGAAGACGATACACAAGGGGGTGGGAGCCAGAGCGATTATTGATCATTATCACATTCCCATGGATGCGACAATTGCGTTTGGGGACGGGGATAACGATGTGGAGCTGCTCGCTGGTGTGGTGCACGGTGTCGCAATGCGTAGGCATGATCCAAAGCTGGATGCAGTGGCAAGCATGGTCACCGGAACCGTAAAAGAAGAGGGGATTTATAAGGCCCTGAAGAAATTGGAGGTAATTTAGTATGGCATTGGTAAGACTGCTCCCTGCATTTAAGGATTATTTGTGGGGCGGAACGAAATTAAAGGAAAACTACAACAAGAAAACCGATCTTGATATTGTGGCGGAGAGCTGGGAGTTATCCACACACAAGGACGGACAGAGTATTGTGGACAGTGGAGAGTACAAGGGACTGCCACTGAGTGAGTATGTGGAAAAGCTGGGAAAGGATGCACTTGGCACAAAAGGAAACGCATTTGAATTTTTCCCGATTCTGATCAAATTTATCGATGCAAAGGGAAATCTGTCCATACAGGTTCACCCGGATAATGAATATGCGCTGCGTGTGGAAAAGGAATATGGGAAAACAGAGATGTGGTATATTCTGGATGCCGAAGAGGGTGCCAGCCTGTATTATGGAACGAATAAGGAAATCACAAAGGATGAATTCCGTGCGCGTATTGAAGACAATACCATTCTGGATGTATTGAAGAAGGTGCCGGTACACAAGGGAGATGTGTTCTTCATTGAAGCGGGAACCATTCATGCCATCGGGGAAGGAATCGTAATCTGTGAAATTCAGCAGAATTCCAATACAACCTATCGCGTGTATGACTTCGGACGCGTGGGCAAGGATGGAAAGCCGAGAGAGCTGCACATTGAGAAGGCCATTGATGTTTCCAATCTGACACCGCTGGAAAGTGATTTCAAGCCGATTGGTGAAGAAAAGGATTACGGTACCTACAAGTGTGCCATGATGGCTACCTGTGAATATTTCACAACCTATGTGTATGATGTGAAAACAGAGTGCAGTGTGAAGGTCGATGAGGAAAGCTTTGCGTCCTTTGTCATTGTGGATGGAGAGGGAAGCATCGAAAGTGATGATACCATGCTAAGCATCCGCAAGGGAGATTCTGTATTCGCCAGTGCAAATACAGGCAAGGTGACCATCAAGGGAAGCTGCCGCTTCATCCTTTCAAAGGTATAAGCAACACAGAGTATTCCGTAAACAGAAAAAGTATCGTGGGAAATGTAAGCAAGGTTAGATTCTCTCAACCATACAGGCGTTGATTGCGTTTCTTCCTTCTTGATTCCCCAAAAAGGCGATATGAAAAAAAGTACCTATAGAGAGGTCTGACGTTGACGGTCAGGTTGAAGCTATAGGTACTTTCTTTATAGATGAACACAATGCGTCCGGCGTGATTATGGAAATGTAAGAAGCTGTAAAAAGAAGAATAAAGTCCCTAGAATCATAGGGAATTGCTTCTTTTTTCTGTCGTTACCTATACACGTACTGATTGCGGATGCTACTCCGGTCTATCCTTTTCAGATTCATATTTCTAAGTGTACCATAGATTACCGGATGTCTGTTGCGGGCTACAGATAAGAAAACCGGCAGATATTTTCATAAACGGTCAAATATTCCTGCAATAATTTGACTGAATGTGATTGACAATGGCGGTTATAGAACGTATACTTATAACAAAGAGGAGGGATGACGATGCTTGCTGAAGAACGCTTTGCGGCAATTCTGTCCATTCTGCAAAAGCAGAGAACCGTCACGGTTCTGGAACTGACACAGGCACTGTCCATCAGTGAATCCACCATACGGCGGGATCTGGTGGCTCTGCATAAGATGGGAAAACTGAAAAAGGTACATGGCGGGGCAACGCTGCTGCATAAGGAATACGGGTTATATGAAACTGAGGTCTCTGCGCGCAGTGAGGAGCATGTGGAAGAAAAGAAGCGGATTGCACGCTATGCCGCATCACTGATCCAGGCACATGACTTTGTGTATATCGATGCCGGGAGCACAACCCTGCACATGGTGGAATATCTGAAGGAAGAGGAAGCCATTTATGTGACAAACGGACTGGAGCATGGAAGACGGCTGGCTGCGCAGGGCTTTCGCACCTTCCTGCTGGCCGGTGAGCTGAAAAGCAAAACGGAAGCGGTGGTGGGTCTTGGTGCTGTTTCCTCCCTGCAGAAATACAATTTCAACAAGGCATTCTTCGGAACCAACGGCATAACGGTGGACAGCGGCTTTACCACACCGGATACCAATGAGGCCTATGTCAAGATGGAGGCGATGAAGCATGCGCAGAAGTGCTATGTGCTAGCGGATTCCGGTAAATTCGGAACCTGTACCTCTATCACAACGGCGGATATCAGTGATGCGACGATCATCACAGGCACGGGTGTGGAGAAGGAATATCTGGAGGAAGCGGATATTATCGAGGTGGAAGAATGATCTATACAGTGACATTAAATCCCTCTATTGACTATGTGGTTGAAGTAAACGAGCTGATGCCTGGGGAAATTATGCGCACCAAGGCGGAGGATCTGATCTTCGGCGGAAAGGGAATCAATGTGTCCAGTATGCTGGCACAGCTTGGGATGAAATCCTGTGCATTGGGCTTTATCGCAGGCTTTACAGGGGATGCACTGGAACAGGGGGTTGCGGCCATGGGCATTCAGCCGGATTTTCTGAAGGTGGAGCAGGGCTTTACGAGAATCAACGTAAAGGTGCATGCGCAGGAGGAAAGTGAAATCAACGGACAGGGACCGCAGATTCGCTACACGCATCTGGAGCAGCTCGTAAAAAAGCTGGATCGTTTAAAAAAGGATGATATTCTGGTGCTGTCCGGGAATGTACCAGGCAGTATTCCGCAGGATATTTATGCGGATATCATGCAGCATCTGCAGGGAAGCGGCATCCGGGTATGTGTGGACGCAAGGCAGGAATCGCTGATGTCCACGCTAGTCTATCATCCGTTTCTCATCAAGCCCAATCACAAGGAGCTTGCGGAAATGTTTGAGGTAGAGCTTTCCAGCAGAGAGGATCTGCTTGTCTATGCGAAGGAGCTGCAGGCGATGGGCGCACGCAATGTGCTGGTATCCATGGCGGAGCAGGGAGCTTTGCTGCTGAGTGAAACACAGGAGGTCTATCATACACCGGCCTGCAGGGGAGAGGTTGTAAATTCCGTCGGTGCCGGTGATTCCATGGTTGCGGGATTTCTGTACGGGTATTTGCGTGAGCATTCCTATGCAGAGGCACTGCGTTATGGAACTGCCTGTGGAGGTGCCAGTGCATTTTCCAAGGGAATCGCCAATAAGGAAAAGGTTGCGGAGATGCTGGAGCAGCTGACAACAGCGTTAGCTGAAGGCTAGCAGTTTATGCAGGGTGTGGCTCCCCTGGGGCAGCATACGGAAAAGATACAGGCCTTTTGGTTTAGGATAGGAGAAAAACATGATGAAAAAACGATGTGCACAGGAAGCTTTAGCATACATACAGGATGGCATGGTGATTGGTTTGGGCGGAGGCTCGACCATTGCTCATCTCGCACGCTTTGTAAAGGAAAGCGGAAAGCAGGTACAGGTTGTAACACCTTCTCAGGAAACGGAAGCACTTTGCGTGGAGCTGGGTCTGCCGCTTCTACCGCTGCGTCAGACAGACCGTGTGGATATTGCCTTTGACGGCTGTGATGAGGCAGACCGTCAATTCTATGCCTTGAAAAGCGGAGGCGGTATTCATGTCCGGGAAAAGCTGATTGCCAATATGGCAGAGGAATATATGCTGTTGATTGATGAGAGTAAGCTGTCAGATACCCTGCAGTTTCGTGTACCAATCGTCATTGAGCTGCTGGAGGATGCTTCCGCCTATGTAAAACGTAAGGTGGAGGAGCTGCAGGGCCGCTTTGTGTATAAGCATGGGGAAGGAAAATATGGAGCAGTCATGAGCGATCACGGCAATGTACTGGCAGATGCATGGTTTGATAAGGTTGAGAATCCAAAAAAACTCAATCATGCATTGAAAAGCATTGCGGGGGTTGTTGATACGTCTCTGCTGACAAGAGAGGTCACCGCAATTCTGGTTGTTTCCGAACAGGGCTTTGAGCTATTGAAAAAAGACAGCGACAAATAAGGACAGCAAGTTGGAATGTAAAACACAGGAAAGGAAATTATGATGAAAAAATGGAACTGGGGTATTCTCGGTCAGGGGGCAATCGCAGCCCAGATGGCTGAGGCGCTGATGAAGGAGCATGGTACGATTTATGCCGTCGCTGGGCGTCATATGGAGAAGGTAACGGCATTTGCAAGCGCATATACCGTGGAGCACTGTTATGATATTGAAAGCCTGCTTGCGGATGAGCAGGTGGATATCATTTATATTGCAACACCTCACACCTATCATTATGACTATATCATGCGCGCTTTGCAGCACGGCAAGCATGTGCTGTGCGAAAAGGCAATCACAGTAAATCATAAACAGCTGCAGGAAGCGATGGCACTGGCACAAAAGAAGCAGCTGATTCTGATGGAGGCAATGACGATTTTCCACATGCCGGTGTTTGCCAGAGCAAAAGAGCTGGTTGAGCAGGGCGCAATCGGAAAGCTGAAAATGATTCAGGTTAATTTTGGAAGCTGTAAGGAATATGATGTTACAAATCGTTTCTTTTCCCCGCAGCTTGCAGGAGGGGCCCTTCTGGATATCGGTACCTACGCATTATCCCTTGTACGCTGGTTTCTGCATGCACAGCCGGATACCGTTCTCACCAATATGCTTCCTTTTGAAACCGGTGTAGATGAAATGAGCGGTATTATCCTGCGTAATTCACTGGATGAAATGGCGACGGTTACGTTAACCATGCGGGCCAAGCTGCCAAAGGTGGGAATCATTGCCGGAGAAGAGGGATATCTGGAAATTCGTGAATATCCAAGAGCAGACAGCTTTCAGATCCGCTATACAAGAGACGGCTGGACAGAAACACTGGATGCAGGTACACGCAATGACGCACTCGTGTATGAGATTCGCGATATGGAGGCTGCCGTCAGTGAAACAGCAAGTAACAGTACCCTGAAGCTATCCAGTGATGTTGTTGCCCTGATGGATGAAATCCGCAGACAGTGGGGAATGCGCTATTCGTTTGAAGACGAAGAGGCATAGGCATCCGAAAAGAGATTTATATAACAGATCATAAGCATTGTGCTTCAAGGCGTATGCAAAGAAGCAGGATGCTTTTTTTGTGAGGTTTCCTTACGTTCGGGTGTTTGAAAAAGGGGGTTTTAAATACCGTTGATAAGTTACAGTGGTATCGCATTCCCCTTTTTGATCTTGTACACTGTCAGTAAAGAATCTTTTTCGGATGCTTCCGTGTGTATGGCAGAAAGGAAGAGCGGTGAATCTACGCAAAAGAAATTGCGCCGGATAGGTAGGAAAGCGTGATGTATTCGGAAGAATTTTTCATCCTGTTCAGGCAGATTGAATGGTCCATACAGCACAGGTGTATGAACATCGCCGTATCCATAAATATCAGATGAAAAGCCTGTATCGTACCATACAGGAAGCGTCCGAAAGAGAAATGCGAAGCAGAAATCCATGCCTTGGCTTAAAGGTGAAAGCAGCAGCTGTCTTGTGATATACTATAAAGACATGCTATACTTAGCGGTGGAAAGTAGGGATGCATATGAAGACGTTATCATTTCTGGTCAAGCCGGTATCCGCAGGCTGTCAGCTGAACTGCACCTATTGCTTCTATAAGGATATTGCAGGAAATCGAAGCTGTGCGAACTACGGGCGTATGCGTAATGAAGTAGTTGTGGCATTGCTGGAGAAGGTGTTTCAAGCTGCGGATGCGGATGCCGCTATCACCTTCGCCTTTCAGGGAGGTGAGCCGCTGCTTGCCGGTTTAGCCTTCTATGAGCAGTTTATGGATGACGTAGAACAGCTGCGCCAGCCAAAGCAGTGGATTCAGTATGCAATTCAGACCAACGGCTGTCTGCTGGATGCGGCATGGTGCTCTTTTTTTCATAAGCATCATGTTCTTGTTGGCGTCTCCCTGGATGGATGGCGCAGGCAGCATGATCTGTACCGGAAGCGCGGGGATGCCGGTACATATGCGGAAGTCATGCATGCCATACAGCTATTACGCAGGCATCATGTAGAATTTAATATTTTGAGCGTTTTGAGCAGGCAGCTGGCTAGGAAGCCGAAGAAGCTGTATGCCTTTTATAAGGAGCACGGCTTTTTCCATGTGCAGCTGATTCCCTGTCTTGCCCCCCTGCAGGAGACACAGAATGCATATTCCCTGACACCGGAGCTGTTCTATCAGTTTTATCGCAGCTATTTTGATCTCTGGATACAGGATGTACAGAAAAAGCAATTTCAAAGTGTTGCTCTGTTTGATAATCTGCTTCTGCTTTTACAGGGAAAAAATCCATGTACCTGCGGGATGCTGGGAGAGTGTCAGTTTCAGTATGTTGTGGAAAGTGACGGCTCGCTGTATCCCTGTGATTTTTATGTGCTGGATGAATTTCATTGCGGTAATCTTCTTGATACTGATTTACGTTCGGCACGCGATTGTGATCGGGCGCAGGCGTTTCGGGACAGGGAAGAGCCAAAGCTGTGTGCTTCCTGTCCGTTTCAGCCGATGTGTCATGGCAACTGCAAACGTCTGCGCAGCACGTTTATGGATGAAGCGCAGTGTGGCTACCAGCGGTTTCTTTTATATGCCTATCCGAAGCTGAAGGAAGTTATAGAAAAAGGAGTGAGAATACAAAAACGGCGGGAGGTGAGCGGATGAGAAAGATTCTCTTATGGAGCAGCTCTCTGCTGTTTCTTTGTACTGCATTGCTGTTTGGAGGAGCTGTGACAATGCAGCAGGTGAAGAAACAGGGAATGAGTGCGCTTATTATCTCCCATTTGGATATCAGGGAGCCGGTAAAGGAAGCACTGGAACAGGTTCCTGGCGGCTTTCTTCTGGAACAGCCGATCCTGCAGCAGCTGGATACACTGCAGGAGAATCTTAGGAAGCGGTTGGACTGGAACGGCTTTCTGGATACTGTTGGAATTGCCTTCGTACAGTGTGTAGCAGATGAAACAGCACAGCTGCCGGATTTGGATGGACAGCTTTCAAAGCTGCTGTCAAAAGAGCAAGGGACGCTGTTTCAGAATATGGATTTGAATGCCTCCCAGCAAAAGCTGCTGCTTCAGATTCTTTCCCGTCAGATGCATCTGAACACCCGTCTGTCAACGCTTGCTGAGGATACAAGAGCATCTCTCAGCGCACCCACTCTTTTGGCAGTGCGGGTTGTGTATATCGGATTGCAGAAGGAAACCATCTGGCTTCTGTGTGGTGCTATGCTTGTATCCTTTGTAATCATGCTGGTTTCTGCCTCACCACGGTATCGGGCCTTTCGTAATGCGGCATTCAGTTATTTGCTTGCAGCTTTGTTGTTTCTGTGTGTCGGCTATGTACTTCCTTACCTTTTGCGAATATCCTATCTGCAGGCAGAGGAGCTGCTGCAGACAGCATTCCAGCAGCTGCGAGTGCTGGCAGTCTGGTATCTGGGAGCGTTTGCTGCCTTGACACTCTTATCTGTACTTATGAAAAAATGTCTGCGAAGCTGATTCCCACGCAGGCATTTTTCTATGCAGTATTTCACTATTCCCGGCAGAATAATCTTCCACGCTGCCGTATCTCTTGTGTATTTATGAATAAGGAACGCCTGCCATATTTCCCCTGTCGTCTGTGAAACAGCAATAAGCAGCAGGGAGTACAGGAGGGCAAACAGACAGTAAAAAAAGAACTGCGAAGAGTTCTATTTACAAAGGATGAAATGCTCAGGAAGCTCTGTTTCCTCCATAGCTTCAAAGGCATTGATGTATACATCCTGAAAATCTGATAATACAGCCCATGTGCAAAGCGCACGTATGGATAGCTTGGAATCGTCAATCAGAAGATGAGAGGCACGGGAGCGCTGCAGCACCGTGCTTTTTACTTCACTAATTGTGAAATCGATAGCCAGAACCTCCTGGGAATCCAGTTCAACACCGCTTGCGCTGAAGAAAGCATGGTCAAAATGAAATTTTCGTATATGCTCGGTTGTAAGGTAACCGACACTCATATCATAACGCATATCATATTTTCCGCCAATCAGGAAGAGCTCACCGGGAAAGGAAGCTGGCAGCTTTCGCAATGCATAGATGCTGGAGGTGACAAGCTTGATGTTCTTACTGGCAATATAGGGAATCAGATAGCTGGGGGTGGTTCCGGAATCCACATACACACAGTCTCCATCCTTTACGATTGCTGCAGCCTGACGGCAGATGGCATCCTTTTCTGCACTGTGTATATGTTCTTTATCCATAACGGGCAGCTCTCTGTAGCTGCTGAGTGTCGCAGGCATTTCTTTTTTGATGGCACCGCCGCGTTCCCGCTGGATCAATCCCTGCTTTTCCAGCTCAATCAGATCCCTGTTTACTGTGGATTTGCTTGCGCTTAAAGCCTCCATCAGTTCCTGTATGGTGATAAATGATTTATGGTCGAGTAGCTCCAGTATGCGAAAGAAACGCTCTTTTGTCAGCATAGGATCACCTCCTGTCAGTAAGACACTATCAAATATTTTTCAGGATGTCAATAGACTTTATACATGGTTGGATATCCGATTGCGAAGAAGACTGCTGTTCATGAAATGAAATACAGGATTAAGCCGTACATCACAGGAAGCTCTGCGGCCCTGACAGCATGTATTCCTCAATATGATAAAGCATATCCTTTTTTGTGTTTTACCGGCATTGTGTAAATGCTCTTATTCTGGTAAAGGAAGGAGCTGTGAAAAAATAGGAATAGGAAGGCTGGAAATCATGATGCCATGATGAGTGCTTTTTGGATTTTGTAAGGAGAGGATTCACAGTTATCGTTCATGGAGGAGTAAACCGCATGATGAAAGCTCAATAGAAGACTTGTTTCTCATCCTACAGTGGATTGTGTTAATGACAGTTATATGAGATGCATATTCATTCATGAGTCAATGATTATCATAATTTCCGGCATCTTTTTGTTTTGCGGCTTGTAAATAGCTGCGCATTTTCAGGTCATCGTGGTATAATGAAGTGCATATAGAAGGTAATCAAATGTGTAAAAAGGAGAGCTACCCATGGAAACTATGGATGAATTAAAGAAGCGACTGAATTCTTCTTCCCAATATCTGCAAAGTAATGATATGCAGGTCGTGGAGGTGAAGGAAGGATATGCAAAGGTTGAGATGGTCATCGATGAACAGATTCTGAATGTACATGGCTTTGTACACGGTGGCGCGCTCTATTCACTTGCAGATACGGCAGCCGGGGCAGCGAGCTTTACCTCTGGCAGAGACAGTGTTACCCTGTCCGGAACAATCAACTATATTAAGCCCGGAAGAGGCGGCAAGCTGATAGGAATCGCACAGAAAATATCTGCCGGCAGAACGACCGGAGTTTATGAGGTTTTTATTTTCAATGACGAAGATGTTCTGCTGTCACGGGCAACCTTCACCATGTTCTTTCTCGATCAGGAGCGATATCGTAAGGGAAACGGAGAATAAACGAAGTACCTGCCGGAGAAATTCGGCTTTTTGTATAGGAGGGGCGTATGCGTACAGAAACGATTCAGATACAGCTGCAGGGAAAAGCAACAGGAGCAATCCTGCAGACTTATTTTATGGATGCATCACAGGAGCTGTTGAACAGCAAAAGGCGTCCGGCAGTGCTGCTGATGCCTGGCGGTGCATATCGCTATACAAGTGACCGGGAGGCGGAACCACTCGCCATACGGTTAAATGCCATGGGCTTACAGGTAGCGGTGCTTCGTTATTCCTGTGCTCCGGCTGCCTATCCGCAGGCACTTCTTGAGGCTGCTGCGGCGTTTCAGCTATTGAAGGATAACTGCATCGCCTGGAATATTCAGCAGGAGCGTATCTTTCTTATGGGATGCTCTGCGGGCGGTCATCTGGCTGCCAGCCTTGGAATTAACTGGAATCAGCCGATTGTTACACAATATTTCCAAAGACAGGACCTGCGTCCGTTTGCCCAGATTTTATGCTATCCCGTTATCACTGCCAGTGCGTATGCACATGAGGAAAGCATACGCAATCTATTACAGGAGCATGCGGAGAATGAGCAGCTGCGAAAACAAGTATCGCTGGAACTGCAGGTACATAAGGATGTACCCAGAACGTTTCTGTGGCATACCTATACCGATCCAACGGTTTCCGTGCAAAACTCTCTGCTGTTTGCCTCTGCTTTGGTAAAGAAGGGGGTGCTGTGTGAGTTTCATATGTATGATAAGGGAGCACATGGCTTGTCCACAGCCGACAGACTGAGTCAGCGATCCGACGGGGAAAAGCTGCAGCCGGAATGTGCGGGATGGATGACCCTTCTGGAAACATGGATAAACGCAATCCTGTAAAGAATTTTTTAAAAAAGTACCGTTTATGGAAAAAACGGTATACAATATACATAGTATTACAAAAGCGGTATGCAGAAACGCCGGAATATATGGAAGTCAAAAAAAGTGCCGTTGCTCTGCTATGACAGTAGCGTACCTTACAATGAGCTTTCGCTGTATGGACCCGGCTGTTTTAAGAGTCGCAGGTGCTGAAGAAACCAGGGTATAGCTGTTTACGTTGTTAGATCTTACTGTGATATGCTGTTTGCTGCACATATAGAAATATTGTGAATGCATCGTTGAATGCAAAAAGCGTGTGTACGGCATGGAGGATGAATATGCTGCTTAAATATCGAAATTTAACGATACGGGATGCTGTAGTGCAGGATGCTGAGCAGCTTGCTCAATGGTGGAATGATGGCAGGGTGATGGAACATGCAGGATTTCCAAACGGTACAGGGGAAACGGCAGCAAAGATTGCGGAAACGATAAAAAACTGCGATACGTCCCACAGCATACTGATGATAGAAATGGACGATATCGCGATTGGGGAAATGAGTGTGCGATGGAAAGATAATGCAACAGCTGTCATAGGTATTAAACTGTGCGATGCTTCCCGGCAGAACAAGGGAATCGGTAAAATTCTGTTGAGTATGCTGATATCATCCCTGTTTCATGAGGAAGGCTGTCATCGGATCATACTGTATGTGAATCTTTCAAATAAAAGAGCACAGCATGTGTATGAGCAGCTTGGCTTCACCAGCGTGCGGGTGAATGAAAACTCCTGGACAGATCAGTTGGGAAGACTGCAGTCCTCCGTTGATTATGTGCTGTATCAAAAGGACTTCATCGGCTACTGGGATTGAAGAAGCATAGCAGTGTAAAAGCCTTTCGCAGGATATCCCCTATAGCTACAGGAAGATGGACGGTGAATGGCTTACCATATACGAATTGCTGCAAAAAAAGCAAAGGCGTAGTAAAGAAAAAAAGGATGCGGATACGATGAATACAGAACTATGGAAGGAAGATACGGAAAACCAGCTCGGTGCCATGCGCATCGGCGTGTGCAAATATCTTCTCAATGAAGAGTTTTCAACATTATGGGCAAATGATACGTTTTATGCGATGTGCGGATACAGTGAAGAGGAATATCACAGCGTCTTTCAAGACAGTGCCACCTTATATTTTCAACAGGCTCCAAAGGAATTTGATAAGCTGAAGGAAATCGTTGCGCACGCATACCGAAACAGAAGGCAGCAGTATGAATGCTTCTGTTGTCTGCCTGTAAAGGGAGGAAGCAGCCTGCGGATTCATATGACCGGGACCTTTGCGGAAGAGCAGATTGACGGTATACCGGTCGTTTATGTTGTTTATACCGATGTCGAGGACATGATGAGGATTCGTCAGAATCTGGAACAGGAGCATGAGCGTCTGAATCTGGCGTTACAGATGGAAATGAAAACCGTGGCCTGCATTCGTCTGATGTATTTATCCAATGATATGCAGAGCTACATGGATCAGCTGCTGAAGGAAATCGGTGAATTCATGCATGCAGAGCGGGCCTATGTGTTTGAGCTGCAGGACGGCTGTATGAACAATACCTATGAATGGTGCAGTGATGGTGTGGAATCCTCCATGGAATACTGTCAGAATATGGATGTTGATCTGCTCGCAATCTGGAAGGATTTTATTGAACAGGGGAAAAATGTTTCCATACCGGATGTGGAACGTATACAGAAAAGTTTTCCACAGACCTATGAGGTGCTGCACGTACAGAATATACACAGCATTGCGCTTTCCCCGATCGTTCAGAACAACAAAAGCATCGGGTTTATCGGTGTTGACAACCCTGCGCCGGACTATATGCGAAATTTCTCTATGCTGGAAACCATCAGCTATTTTATGAGTGTGGCGATGGAGAAAAAGGATTTGAACGACCGCCTGCTGCATAACAGCTATTATGATGATTTAACCGGTGTATATAATCGGAATCGCTACCTTCAGGATTTGAATCAGCTCAACGGCAGGCAGATTCCCCTTGGAATTGTCTATATGGATATCAACGGTTTAAAGGATATCAATGATCATCTGGGGCATACCTATGGGGATAAGGTGCTGACAGAAGGAGCGTCCATACTGAAAAAGGTGTTTGATACCGGTGCCATCTATCGGATTGGCGGGGATGAATTCGTTGTATTCGTTCAGGGAATGCAGGAACAGGAATTTCTGGAGCAGGTGGGAATTCTGAAGCAGGCAATTGTTGGAAGTGCGAATTGCAAGGGGGCAATCGGTCATATATGGACAGCTAGCTGTCAGGATCTCTCCGCTAAGATTACCGATGCAGATGAATACATGTATCAGGATAAAATGCAGTTCTATCGGAAAAATCCGAATTCCAACCGGTATCGCTGCTGTAATGACACCGTATTGCAGCTTGCGGACCGCTCTGTTTTAATGAAGGCATTGCAGGAGCAGCGCTTTGAGGTGTATTTGCAGCCGAAGGTGAATTTCAGAAAGGAGCTTATCGGAGGAGAGGCGCTGATTCGTTATCATGATGAAGCAGGTACCTTGATTATGCCGAATGAGTTTATTCCATCTCTGGAGGAAGCACGTACCATCCGCTATGTGGACTTCTTTGCTTTTGAACAGGTATGCAGACTGCTCAGCCGCTGGTGTGCGGAAGGCAGAAGACTTACACCGCTGAGTGTAAACTTTTCACGCTATACCTTGCGTATGGCGGACTTTCTGGGTGAGCTGGAACGCATCTGGAAGAACTATAAGGTGCCAAAGCAATATCTGGAGATTGAAATTATAGAAAATGACGATAGTCAGGATAATGAGTTTTTGATTATGATAATGGAGCGTATCAAACGGCAGGGATATTCCATATCGATTGATGATTTCGGTGCACGCTATTCCAATATGGCATTGTTTATCAACGCACAGCTGGATACGCTGAAGCTGGACCGCAGTCTGATGCAGGATTTACAGAACAACCGCCGTTCACAGATGCTGATATCCTCGCTTGTTCAAATCTGTCACAATCTGCAGATGCAGCTGATTGTGGAGGGGGTTGAAACAAAGGAGCAGTTTGACATCCTGAAGCAGCTGGACTGTGACGGACTGCAGGGCTATTTGATTGACCGCCCGATTCCCATCTCTGCCTTTGAACAGAAATATATCAAACATAAATAAGGGAAGCAGATGCATTTCTTCTGGAAACCGGCATCTGCTTTCTTTCTGCTTTTTATGACTTACGTAGTTTCTCAGTTGATTTTCCCTGATATTCATAGTAATATTTGACATGTTGTAGAAAGTGGGAACGATATATGAACAATTCAACCATGAAATCATTTCTGTCAAAATATCATTTGCAGCTGTTTTTTTTCGCAGTTGCTCTGGAGAGTCTGGCAGCTAATTTTGCTCATCCGATTACGCCGACACTCATTCAGAATCTTCAGCTGCCGGATTATTCCTTCGGTATGCTGTATGCCGGTATGGCATTCACCAATTTTCTGTTTTCTCCCTTCTGGGCAAAGCAGGTCACGCGTATGGGAAGCCGCCGGGTTCTGGGAATCTGCTGTGTGGGCTACGGCGTCGGACAGCTGCTGTTTGCCATCATGAAAACACTCCCCACCATTATGCTTGCCCGCCTTTTATCGGGATTCTTTGTCGGCGGAATTATGGTCAGCTTTCTGACCTATATCATTCATACAAGCACAATGGAGAACAGGGGACGCTATCTGGCGTTATCCGCTACCTTCACGACCGTATTTGCGGCTTTCGGCTATCTGATCGGCGGATTTGCCGGTGTCGTTTCCATTCCGTTGACCTTTGCTTTACAAAGCGGTGTCCTCATTCTGTGCGGTATGCTGTTTGCGATATGTCTGCGAGAGGATAAGGCGGTAACAGGCAAGTTTGTCAGCATATGGAAGGAAGCGAATCCGTTTCAGGCATTTCTGGATGCCCGTCGCTTTATGACGCTGACATTCGCTGTTTTATTCTTTGCGGTTTTTCTGACATCAACGGCAACAACGGCATATGATCAGAATTTCAATTATTTTATTAAGGATCAGTTTCATTTCAATTCCTCTTATAACGGTATGCTGAAGGCCGTGGTCGGCTTTATATCGCTGTTTGCCAATACTACGATCTGTGTATGGATCATGAAGAGGACCAACGTTAAAAAATCTGTCATCTATGTGCTGGGAGGAGCCGGCGTCACGCTGATCGCCATAACGATGCTGGAGGATATTCTGCCGTTTATCCTTATCAATATCATCTTCTTTGCATTGAATGCTATTTATATCCCTTTACTGCAGGATCTTTGTGCTTCGGCATCCAGTGCTGAGCACAGCAGCATGGTCATGGGCTTTTACAATGCGATGAAAAGTCTGGGGATGATTGCCGGGGCATTGTTCGCAGGATTTATTTATGCAGCGGGACCACGGTTATCCTTTTTGTATGCGGGTATCTTCTTTCTGATTTCCATGCTGGCAGCTATATGGTATTACAGGCGCTCCGGACGAAATCGTGAGAATGCATAACAGCAGAGGAATCAGGTTAAGGGAAAAAGGCCATTACGGTCTTTTTTTTGAAATACGCATATGAGGGCGCTGCCGTGAAGAAAGCCTTCTTTTTTTATTACAGGCTGCAGTTAAGCTGGAGCTGAACTCATCTTGGGAAGTGAGATAAGTCCAATGAAGCATCAGAGCATATTGATAACGTTAATGGACAAGGGTATAATGAACCCATAGAAAATGGGAATCGGCTGATACATAGCATATAGATGCATGGAGCTGTGCTATAAAATAAGGTGTGCTGATCGCATGGTCAAGAAGTGCCTCGTGCTGAAGGGTGCATGAAAAAGAAGGGCAGCTCTGCCATAGGGCAGTCGAATAAAACAGCATTTACAGGTACCTGCCTGTTCCCGTGTGATTTTCTGTTTAAATCTGCATAACGATAAGGAGCTAGAGAAAATGAAGTTGAGAGAAACATATACATGTCCTTTGGAAATCGTTCACGACATGATAAAGGGGAAATGGAAAACGATAATTATTTATGTGCAGCATATTTCAACGGAAGAGTCCGCTTTCTTCCTTCCAAACAGCGAGGGGGTAAAGATCAGACAGGATATCGCACCGCTGAGTGCAGAGACAGTCATAGAGAAGCACGGCCCCAATAGCTTTTACAGAACAAGGCTTTATGATGTTTTAAAAATGCATGGTGTACGGGAACTGGTGATCTGCGGTATGATGACACATATGTGCGTAGATACAACCGTAAGAGTAGCAAGGGACTACGGGTATTCATGTACTCTCATAGAAGATGGATGTGCGACAAGGGATTTGATCTGGAGAGGTGTCAAGGTGAATGCTGATACAATCCATTCTGTATACATGGCATCTTTAAACCAAAAGGTTGCCAATGTAATGACAAGTACAGAATTCTATGAGAATGTATGAGATGATTATAAGGGAATGGAGGAAATCGATTGGTACTTTTGATTGTGGATACACAGACAATGATTATGAATGAAGCATTATATGAATTTCAGCTTGTTAAAAGCCGCATTAAAACATTGATAGCGCAGGCCAGAAGGTACGGTGTCGAGGTGGTGTATGTTCGTCACGATGATGGTGCTGAAAATGCACTGACAAAGGGTGCAAAGGGCTTTGAAATATACGATGAGTTCAAGCCGCTTCACGGAGAAAAAATAGTTGATAAAAACGTGAACAGCGCTTTTAAAGACACAGGCCTGACGGCATATTTAAGAGATAAAGGAGAGGATACGATCATGATTGCCGGATTGCAGACAGAGTATTGTATCAATGCAACGATTACATGCGGATTTGAACATGGATTTCACATGATTGTTCCTGCTTACACAAACAGCACGGTTGATAACGATTATATGTCGGCAAAGAAAACCTATGATTATTACAATAATTTCATTTGGAAGAACCGATACGCATCATGCGTACCTTTTGAAAGGGCATTGGAAATGATCAGGCAGAATATGCTTTGCAGGAAGCAGTGAAGAAGTGGCATAGATGAGGGCTGTAAAGCGCAAGACGATGCAATGTGAAAGCAATCGTCTCAAGCAATTGGGATCAGAGGTTACCTGTCCGGACGCATGGACCAGTCATTTGTATAGATCAAAGAAAGGGAAGATGAAAATGAAAGAAAATCTGTTCTATAGAGTCATAATGACAGTCGCATTTGTATTAACTGTATGCAGTCTGCTTACACACAACGATTGGATCCTGCTCCTTACTGCCATATTCATGGCATGCTGTGTCATCCTTACATTTATTAAAAAGTGACAGGACTTTTCCATTGTATAGGACTCATTTCGTTGCGATGAAGAAGGCAGTATTTCAAGTGGCAGTGATGGAAGGACAACATGCTGTCTGTTTGTTTTGGCTTAATGCTTGCAGGGGAAGTCTGCTTTGCTTTGGATATGTCCGAAAGAACGTATAAAGGGAGTACAGGTCTTTTACATGGCAGAAGTGTGTGGAATGATGAAGTGAAACGTACTTGAATATAGAAAAACAGAATGGCAGAGGTCATTCTGTTTTTGATTCGGACAGGGGTTGTCCGGCATATGCATGCAGCTGTGTACACATGGTCGTAAGGATTTGCTGAGCATGTGCCAGCTGCAACGTGTCTCCTGTGACATGACAGGCCAACGTACAGGTATCCTTCCATGTAGAAGCAGATATCTGAAAGGAGGGGTATACACGGGGTCTGCCCAGAAGATATAGCTGCGTTATCGTACAGTCATCAAAATAAATCGATGCCGCATCGATTTTCCCCAGATTTGTATAAGAGGTTTCCGGTGAATGAAAGCCTGCTTTTGCGACAGCTTTTGTGACGGCAAGAGGAAGGTGCTTCATAACCGGCTGAAGCAGCCGTATGGTATGCAGGTCGAGACAGCGTGTCCTTTCCTCTTGCATCTGTTGATGGATGTCCGCAAGCAGTTCCCTCCAGTCGCGATGATCCAGCCCATACAGGGTTACCTGGAAATCTCCAACAAAATTCGCGATTGTCCATGCCGGCTTTATTTGTAGAAACGAACGCAGATTCACCGGACAGGGAATCGTCATGGCATTCGCTGCTGTTATGCGGTGCAGTGTCTGGGCATAGGCACAAAGCAGAACATCATTTACTGTATATGATGGTGTGGAAATCCGCTTCAAGAGCTCTAATGGTATAGATTCCTCCAGCTCACAGGTATGCAGGGGATGCGGGGTGGAGGGAAGGGTGACAGGAATTGATTTTCTTCGTCTGGTTCTCGTCTTTTTCCGTTTTATGACAGGAAGAGATTCCGGTGTTCGACAGTTCTGGAAGGATACCGCCTCTTTTCGATAGCAGGTACAAAGCAGCCGCAGGATTTGCGTGGCTCCATCCCCGTCACACAGAATATGGCTGAATCCGATGCAGAGAAGATCCTGCTGTTCTTTATGTATTATCTGTATGCAGAGCTGAGCATTTTGCTCAATGTCCCAGCTTGAAAAGTCAAATTCATTCACCTCCTGCACAATCGAAAACGCATCATTCTTCTGTGTCCTCCAGCAGTTATGCTTTTTATCATAGCGTAACGCAAGCTCAGGTAGCAGAGCTATACACTGACTTACTGCATCCTTTAATTTTTCCATACAGATATGGGGTTGTATAGTCAGCTTCAGAAATAATACAGGCTGCTCGGGTAGCGTAAGGGCCTCCAGCAAATCCAGCATACCGGCAGAATATCTCATGACATCACTTCCTTCCATTTTTTCCTTCATCATAACATCGTGATATGAAATGTCAAGGGAGGAAAAGCCTGCAGGATAAAAAGAAAGGCTTAGCCGGATTATGCATAAATTGCGGAAGTCATGAAAAACTATTTCAGGCTGTGACAGCTTTCCTATATTTTTCATCATTTAAAAGAAAAATTACAGCACAGGGAGGAGGAAAAAGAGCATATCGTTTTCTGTGTATCCGGGAGCTGAAGGTACATCCGTTAAAAATGTGGCTTTATTTAGCTACCGTGAAAAAATCATGATCGTGCTGAAATGGGATTTCATAGGAAAAACTGTTTTTGAGGTAGACAAAATTAAGATTTTAGTGTATTATTGTAAAGCACTCAATCATGCAGGAGTGGTGGAACGGCAGACACGCTGTCTTCAGGCGGCAGTGCGAGCAATCGCGTGAGAGTTCAAATCTCTTCTCCTGCACCATTTTATTGAGTCAGACGCTCTATATCAGCGTCTTTTTTTTGTTTTCTGAGAGCTCTGTAGTGCCTGTATTTAAACTGTCATGCTCACCCTCTCTGTCTTTGATTATTTGAAGAGATACAGAAATTCAAGAAATTACTTTTCACTGCCAAGTCATACATATGTGATCTGACGACAGGTTATATCGTAACATTTTCCTCATCTGCCGACATATTAATATTTTCAAAAAGGGCTGTGAATATGAACCAAAGAAAGGTAAAAAATTGATTTTTTTCCATTTAGGGGTAGACAAATCAATGAATTCAGTGTATTATAATTGAGCATCATGAATCACGCAGGAGTGGTGGAACGGCAGACACGCTGTCTTCAGGCGGCAGTGCGAGCAATCGCGTGAGAGTTCAAATCTCTTCTCCTGCACCATGATAAGCACAAAAGCGCTCTATATCAGCGCTTTTTTTGTTTATATCAGATACCTGATGAATGAAAGTATTACCTGTCCGGCATGTATACATCAACCGAAAGGCTTCATTGAACCTTTATCCTGCAGCTACCGCCACCTGCCGGATATTCATATAGAAATAAAAGTGGAAGTGAAAGCGAATAGCTGCTGTGTATTTCATAGACATTGTATAATTGGAATCGATACCGGCTCATCCCACCATACTGACAAACGTCTCGATGAATTCATCATAGGAATTGCAGGCAGTCAGTTTTTTTACGTTTTCCCGTTCAATCAGTACGGAGCTGATAGTTTCATATACTGACTGAAACAATGCTCGATCATGCTTATTGAAGCACATCAGAATAACAATGGATACCTGATTGCTGTTCCAAGGGATAGGCTTTTTGGAAATCAGAATATTGATAATTGTTTTCTTGGAACGCATATAGGTGCTGTGCGGTATGGCGAAATGATCAAAAGCTGTAGAGGACATATGCTCACGCTCCATTATTTCATCATACAGTCTCTCATCCGCAAATCCATGCCTCTGCAGCTTGGTACACATTGCCTGTATGCAGGCGGAGGCGGAGGAAAACCCTTCTGCCTTCTCAAACATAATGGGAAGAAACAACTGCCGTAGCTGCTGTTCAAAGTCATTTCGATATTTTTCAGCCTTGATTTCTGTGATCATCTGCTGGATTTTCTGTTGATCCTGCTTATTTAAAAATAAGCCGATCTGTACATTGCGCAGCTCGAAGTGCTCCGATAGCGGGAGAATGGAAATCACCAAATCGATGCTTTTCTGCGCATATACAGCCTGTTCGCTGGTTGCTACATCGATGATTGTGAGATCCTTGGAAAAGACATCGTTTACCTGCTTAATCAGATTTTGAACCATTTCGTAATATTGCGGACAGTACAATAAGGCTGTAATCTTGTTGGAAACAGACTTCATCTCACTGAACATACAGCCTAAATGAATAGCGATATAGGATATTTCATCCTCGTTAATGATGATACCGGTGCTTTTCTTAATTGCGGATGAAACATGAACCGCTACATCAAAGAAAAACGGACACGTGGTTTTAATGGTATTCGTCAATGGATTCTTATTCAGATTGTGGTTGTTGGATCGGATAAACAGGCTTTGCAGATGCAGAGAAAAGCAATTCAGCAGCTTTTCATCACACAGGTCAATTCCATAGGATTCCTTGATTTCGTTCAGCAGCTTTTCCGCAAGGGACAGATATTCCGGCTGAATATAATTGCTGACATTGGAATCCTTTAAATCCGTATAATCAATCGGCGTTGTTCTGGACATGACCAGAAGGGCAAGCTCCTGTATTTCCAGCTCAATGTAATGAATATGAAAGTGATGTTCGAACTGCTTCACTGCATCCAGTGTTATGGTATAAGCGTGTGACTGGATACACCCAGGTGTCAGAACACTCTGGGAGCTGAAATTTTTATGCCGGATTCGGTCTATGGAAATCGCAGTGTGCAGTACCAGATTGGTCAATGAAAAATCATTGATAAAATATCCGTTCTTCTGAAAGCTTTCCGTAAAGATAGAATGAATATATGTGATATCGATATCCGGGAATTTTTTCTGAATCATGGCATAGTCTACAAAGTTGGTGGAGGATTCCCCATAGAGTACATCGCTGATCAGCTTGCGTTTATCACTTTCCGAACCGCTCAGCGCTATGGTATCCCGTTTGTTTATGATTTGCAGATGATAGGTGCTGATTTTGCTTTTCAGTTTTGCAATTTCCTTTTTCAAGGTAGAATAGCTGATATACAGCTCCTCACACAACTGGTACATATCCAGGTAGGTATCCGATTCAAGAGACAGCAGCGCATTCAATATGTACTGGACACGGTCCTGAGAGGACTGCGGTGCTGCGCTGTCATAATGCTGCAAGTGCTCCAGAACATGAAAGTCGTTTAGTGAATATCCGCGTATGGAGGAGGTGATGACAGCATTGTATGTCTGATTGATTTCCTTTACATAATTTTTTACTGTTCGTGAAGAAACTGAAAAATGTGCAGCCAAGAAATCACTGGTACAGGGCTCATGCTCCGCAATGAATTTCAAAAATGAGGCACTGTCAATTTTCATAGGAATCCGGCTCCCTTCTGTAAGCCCCCTTTTGCAGCCTGAATTGCAATGAAACATGCAGGCTTCTCTTTCTTCCCTTTGACTGTATGAATCCTATCCATCCTTCTTATGATTGCGCAAAATGTATCCGAATAAGATAGCATAGATCAGTTTCCTGTTTGTGAAGATGGAGACTTTTTTATGAGGCATCACATGGATTATGCAGCATAATCGAAGATATTCTATCTCCCTGTCCCCTGTTTCAGTTATAGTATAAAGGATTGTAAAGCAGAAATAAACTGCTTTTTTTTCACCGTGAAGGGGGAAAACGAAGGAACCTTTTTTTTGCACGCTTTGCAGTGAAAAAGAGGAGAGGAAATAAACTGGATTTCAAATATAATGGAAGCAGGCAATCGATTGTGAAACAGGAAAGGAGTTATGGGAAATGGATGATGAAATTGTCGAATGTTCGATGGATATGATTTTAAACGCAGGCAATGCACGCAATGCATGCTTTCAGGCTCTGGAAAAAATGAAGGACTTCAGCTTTTGTGAGGCGGCGGAGCTTCTGGAGCAGGCGAAGCAGAATATCCTGAAATCCCATCAGGCGCATACCGGCTACATGCAGAAGTCAATACAGCAGGAACAAAATGAATACTGTGTGCTGTTTGCTCATGCGCAGGATACGCTGATGACGATTAACACGGAAATCAATCTCACAGGCTATATGATGGATATCTTCAGGCATTATGATGAAAGAATCAGACAGCTGGAAGCTGTCATAGAAAAGGGGTGAGTATCGATGTATAAGATATTACTGGCATGCGGTGCCGGGTGCTCCAGCGGACTGGTAGCGCAAAGGATGCGCAAATATGCGAAGAAAAATAACATCGAAGCACAGATTCGTGCGGTTGGGGATGCGGAAATCATCAACTGTGTGGAGGATTATGATATTTTGATGCTGGGACCTCATCTGCAGTATGAGCTTCCGAAAATCACCGCCTCGATTCAGGCAAAGGGACTGGCAACGATCATCCGGCTCATCACAAAGGAGCAGTATGCTGCTCTGGATGGAGAGAGTGTGTTAAAGGACGTTGTCCGTGTGCTTGATGAAGCACCGAAATAAAAATTGAGATAGAAAATCGTATGAAGTAGAAAGGAGAAGGTATATCCACGCCAATAAGGGAAATAGACATGGATATACAGGTGAATAACAATGTCAAAGTACAGTTATTTTAATGAAAAAGCAGTACCTGCCATACAGAAGGTCGCATCAAACTCCTATGTTGTAGGTGTTCAGAAAGCAGTTTTAAAGGTCGTGCCGATGATTCTGGTATCCAGTATTATCACACTTTACAATATTGTGAAAACATATGTTCCAGCGCTTCCTGCTCTGGATCCGATCAGTAACTATTCCTTTGGACTCATTGGAATCATGACAGCTTTTCTGATTCCCTATTATCTGCTGGAGGAAAAGCATGACAGTCGGAAAATTGTCGGGGGTATGACCGGACTGGCGGTGTTCATGCTCGCAATGAATCCGAAAATACTTGAGGAGGGGAATCTCTACAACTTCTCTAATTTCGGTGCAGCCGGAATGTTTGTAGCAATCATATGCGGATTGTTCATCGTCATGATTTTCCGCTTATCGAACCGGCTGAATCTGGCGAGTGAGGAATCACCGCTACCGGATTTCTGCAAGGAATGGTTTAACAGCATCATTCCCATCTTTGTTATACTGCTTATAGCAACGATTGCAGTGTATAATTTTGAATTTGATCTCTTCAATTTCATCGTACTGCTATGCAATCCGATACTGGGGATTGTGGATACCTACTGGGGCGGCTTACTGATTGTATGTCTGCAAACGGTTGTATACACCTTCGGTATCAGCTGCTGGGTGTTCAATGGTGCGATATGGCCGATTACAACAGCGGCACTCGCTGCAAACGCAGCAGCATTTGCAGCCGGTACATCACTGCCCTATGTATACAGCTATGGCTTTGATTATGCATACATCATCTTTGGTGGTATGGGCGTAACACTGCCGCTCGCTGTTTATTTCCTTCGGTCAAAATCGAAACGGCTGAAGCTTCTCGGTAAGGTTTATATCGGCCCTACGCTGTTAAACATCAACGAGCCGATCATGTATGGAAATGTCGTGTGGAATCCCATTCTGATGATACCGTCCTGGCTGTGTACAATCGCCAATTATTCGATTGCATATCTGCTGGTAAGAATCGGCCTGATCATGCCGCCGATTTCCTCCTTCGGTCTGTGGTTTCTGCCATATCCGCTGCCTTCACTGCTGATCGGGGGAATTTCAGCCGCAATTGTCTGCTGTCTGCTGATTGCATTGGATTTCGTGATCTGGCGTCCCTTCTTCAAAGCCTATGAAAGAAACATACTGAAGGAAGAAGAGGAAGCAGCTGCAGCGCAAGCATAACATTTGAATTATCATTTACAGAAAGAAAGGAAATCATTGCGATACTGTTAAAAGCAATGATGCAGGGTAGAGAAATGGAAACAATAAGGAAAGCATTCCCAAAGAACTTTTTATGGGGAGCAGCAAGTGCATCCAATCAGATTGAGGGTGCATATCTGGAAGGCGGAAAGGGTCTTTCAACAAATGATTTTGTAAGGTATATTGAACCGGCAAACCGTGCAAGGGGGGATACGACCTTTACCATAACGTATCAGCAGCTGCTGGAGGAAATGGAGGATGAAAGCAGGTTTAATTTCCCGAAACGCCGGGGCAATGACTTTTATCACCGCTATAAGGAAGATATTAAGCTGATGGCTGAGATGGGATTTCGCGTGTTCCGCTTATCCATCGCATGGGAGCGGATTTATCCGACCGGCTTTGAGGACACGCCGAATGAAGAAGGTCTTGCATTCTATGACCGTGTGTTTGATGAGTGTCACAAGTATCACATAGAGCCGCTCGTGACACTTTCACACTACGATTTTCCACTTGAGGTCAGCAGGCGGTTGAATGGATTTGAATCAAGAGAAACCGTGGACCTGTTTGAGAAATATGCAAGAACGGTTTTTGAGAGATATCATGAAAAGGTGAAGTACTGGCTTACCTTTAATGAAATCAATATGGTCCTGCACAGTCCGTTTGCCTGCTGCGGCACGATGATGGATCACAGTGAATTAAGTGAAATGCAGCTGAAATACCAGTGCAGCTTTCATCAGCTTCTGGCAAGTGCCCGCTGTGTTCTTGCAGCACATGAAATTGATGAAACACTGCAGGTAGGGAATATGCAGAGCAAGCAGGTGTATTATCCGAAAACCTGCAGCCCGCAGGATAATCTGCAGCAGCTTTTTGATACCGGTATGGATTTACTGTTTCCGGATGTGCAGTGCAAGGGAGAATATCCATACTATATGAAACGCTTTTTTGAACAGAATAACGTTGTTCTTCCTATGTTTGAGGGAGATGAAGAGGTATTGAAAAAGGGGACTGTTGATTTCATGAGCTTCAGCTATTACAGCAGTATTGTATCAGGATATACCGGTGATTCCTTAAAGCTGCATACCTCCAATTTAATGGGTGCTGAGAAAAACAAATATGTGGAATACAGTGCGTGGGACTGGGCAATCGATCCAATCGGTATGCGTATTGCGTTGAATCACATGTATGACCGTTATCATCTGCCGATCTTCATTTCCGAGTGCGGCTTCGGTGCCTATGATCAGGTGGAAGCCGATGGTATGGTTCACGATGATTACCGGATTGATTTCCTGCGGAAGCAGTTGACACAGGTGAAGGAAGCAATACATGACGGGGTAGAGGTATTCGGATTTACCGCATGGTGTCCGATTGATCTTGTTTCACAGACAACATCGGAATTTTCCAAGCGATATGGCTTTGTATATGTGGATTTGGACGATTATGGCAACGGTACGTATGAGCGTACACCAAAGAAAAGCTTTTACTGGTATAAAAAAGTGATTGCATCCAATGGGGAAGAGCTATAAGCCGCTATAAAACAGGTTTCCATCTATCTAAATTAGGTGAGGAGGGTACAACGTGATAATACGCCTGTGCCCTTTTTTTGCAGGTGCTGGAAAGCTTTTATCTGTTATCAGCGGATGCAGCTTTCAGTTGCCTGAACCTTTTTCAGACGGGGTCCAAGCAAACGGAAATTTTATAGCCATCACCCATAAATGCATAGCATAGAATACATCTGTACCTTCAGATAACAACTGTCAGATTATTACAGTGCGTAAAGCAGCCTCAGCATGAGAAGCTGTTTTTTATGTTATGAGAGCCGTTTGTTATCCTTATATGAATACAGACCTGATTATATATGTGTCAAGGAGAATGGCATATGTCTGGAAAGGATTCTATTTGATATCGATGAACCAATAAACAAAGAAGTATGCTTTGCCGGCATAGATTGTTTCCTGTTGGGAAATATTTCTTCTCGAAGTTGCGTTTTATGCCATTGTAACTCTGCGTGGAAACGATATAATAAAAGCAGAAAGAGGGAATGAACAATGACGACGATTCGACTTGGAAAAAAGCTTATCGCGCTGCGAAGAGACGCGAACATGACACAGGAGGAGCTGGCTGCCTATATGGGTGTATCGAAATCCAGTGTTTCCAAGTGGGAAACCGAAACAACACTGCCGGATATTCTGCTGCTTCCACAGCTGGCCACTTTGTTTAATGTGAGTGTGGATGAGCTGATCGGATATGAGCCGCAGCTGAGTATGGAGGCTGTAAACAAGCTGTATCTGCAGCTCAGCAGTGAATGGAGCAAGGACAGTGCAAAAGCGTATGCGCATAGTGAGGAGCTGATACGCAAATATTATTCCTGCTTCCCCTTCCTGCTGCAAATGGCTGGACTTTATCTCAATCACTACATGCTGCATGAAAAACCAGAGCTGGTTATGAAGCGCAGTGAGGAGCTGTGTGACCGCGTGATTGCCGAAAGTGAGGAAAACAGTCTGGTAAAGGATGCAATCTCTTTGAAAATAACCTATTTGATCACCAGCCATCAGCCGCAAAAGGCATTGCAGCTTCTCGGTGAAGAGGCAAAGCCGATTGCACAGGACAGCGAGATGATTGCGGCATGCTATCAGATGCTGGGAAAGCCAAAGCAATCCAGCCGTATCTTTCAGATTTGCATCTATCAGCATCTGCTGTTTGCGATTCAGGATATGGCCAACTACATGATGATGAATATGGAGGATGAGCCGCTGTGTGATGAGACCATGCACCGTATGCTGGAAATGCTGAAGCTGTTTCATATTGACGCACTGCATACGATCACCTCTACGATGGTCTATATGACCTGTGCTATGGTTTATGCACAGCGCAGGGATAAGGAAGCTGCCCTGCATATGCTGGAACGGCTGATCGACGTGATTATTCGCTACGACCTTGCCCATATGAAGATTCATAGAGATACGTATTTTACGGAGGTGGAAGCCTGGATGGAGTCTTTACAGCTGCGCACACAGGCTCCCAGAGACGGCGGGGTTATTCTGGACTCGCTGATTCAGGAGCTGCAGCCGCCAGTATTTGATTTTCTGAAGGAAGAACCGCGTTATCAGGCCTGCTTGCAGAAGCTAAAGGCTGAAAAGGAGAGAGCATAATGGATACACTCATGGAATATCTGCCGGCATTACTGCCGCTGATTCTGCTGGAGCTTGGTCTGGCTATATTTGCATTGATTCACCTGATTCGTCATCCACAGGTAAGGGTTGGAAACAAATGGATCTGGATACCGGTTATTTTATTTCTTCAGTTTCTGGGACCGATTCTCTATTTTGTGATCGGCAGAGAGGAGCAGTAGCGATGGATGTATTAACACTGCGCGATCTGCATAAAGCCTTCGGAAAGCAGAAGGTTCTGCAGGGCATCGATTTAACGGTACCGCAGCACAGTATCTTTGGATTCATAGGAAAAAACGGTGCAGGGAAAACGACGACAATGAAAACGATTCTCGGATTGGAAAAGGCGGATGCCGGGGAGCTGTATGTTATGCAGGAGCCGGTTGTTTTTGGAAATACCAGAACGAACCGCTATATCGGCTATGTCAGTGATGTTCCTGAATTCTACGGCTTTATGACAGCGAGGGAGTATTTACAGCTGTGTGCTGAGATATCCGGCATTGCTGGACAGAAGGCAAAGACACGGATTGATGAGCTTTTGCAGCTGGTAGGTCTCTTTGAGACAGGAAAAAAACGATGCGCCACGTTTTCCAGGGGAATGAAGCAGCGCCTTGCGATAGCCCAGGGGCTGCTGAATGAGCCTAAGCTGCTCATAGCAGATGAGCCGACATCGGCACTGGATCCGCAGGGACGAAAGGAAATCCTAACGATACTGGAAAAGGCGAAAGAGAAAACGACGGTATTGTTTTCCACACATATCCTGAGTGATGTGGAAAGTATCTGTGATTCTATAGCCATTCTGCATCAGGGGAGGATTGCCGCAAGTGGAAACCTGCATGAGCTGCTGCAGACAAAGGGAGCCGCATCCCTTTATGTGGAAACCGTGCAGGAGGAGGAATGCAAGATTCTGCAGAAAATGTTAAGACAGCAGAACATTCCCGTACAATCCGTGCATCCGTATGCATTACAGCTTGCGGACCATATGGAAACACAGCAGCAGCTTTTACATATGGTGGAACAGAACAGCATACGGCTGCAGAAGCTGGAGCGCATGCGTCCTACTCTGGAACAGTACTTTCTGGAGGTGACAAAATGAAGGGATTCACAGCGTTTATGAAAAAGGAGCTGCTGGAGGCAGTACGTTCCTATAAGCTTGTTATTTTATTGATCGTATTTGCAGCATTGGGATTTATGAATCCTGTCAGTGCACGGTATTTACCGGAGCTGGTAGCCGGATTTATGCCGGAGGGCATGCATATGGAGCTTCCACAGCCTGTCGTTCTTGATTCCTGGCTGCAGTTCTTCAAAAATACAGCGCAGATTGGACTGATTGCAATCATTATTATGTGTTCTTCCTCTATGGCCAATGAAATCGGAAAGGGGGTTCTGATACCATTGCTGGCGAAAGGGCTGCCCCGTAACAGTGTTCTCATTGCGAAATTCATTTCCATGTCACTTTTATGGACATTGTCTCTGGTATGCTCATTTCTAATAACCCTTCTGTACAATTATGTGTTCTGGGAAAGCTCTGTTGTTCCAAATCTCATGCCGATCGTTACCGGTGTATGGCTGTTTGGGCTCATGATGATTGCTTCTATGATTTTAGGGGGGATATACAAGGGAACCGTTTCCGGAAGTCTGCTGTGTGCAGGCTGCCTGTTTCTGCTCTGCGTTCTGATTACGATGTTTGCAGCAGTGGCAGATTACTCACCTTTTATGTTTTTGTCGCAGTACCAGCATTATCTTACCGATGGCATCACAATGCAGGACTTTTTAAAGCCCGCAGGCTGTGCAGTCACTGTGACTTTAGTGCAGATGGGAGTAGCGATCGTTGTATTTCATCGAAAGAGCTTTTGACTTGGTGCTTGTATCGTAAATCAGCTTTACTATTTTAGCGAAATGCTGTTGATATTTCATTTCAACATCTAGTCTCATACCTGAAATAAACTCATATAGAGTACGTCAAAAGGGATATGCATATGAAAAATCATGCGATATTCCTTTTTTACTAAGTAAATGAAAGCTTCCTTTTGTTATCAGATATCCTTCCTAGATCATGTTGGATTTTTCTGCAATTAAGAATGGCTGCAATACACCGTGGCTAGCTAAGGATACGATGCTTTCGTTTTGATTAACAGTATCGTAACTATTACTCCTGTTATCGTTTTTTAAATAATGGCTCTGCGTTTTGCCGTGCCTTGCATATATCTTTTGTACGAATGGAGTTTTTTTGATGATGATGAATTTACAGTAGCTCTTATATAAAGCTTGCTTGTTCCTCAGACTGTATCAGTTAATCAGGCAAAAATATATATAGCGATTACATTACTGCAAGCTGGCAAAGCATCAGTTTTATTAAGGGATAAAGTAAGCAAAGTGTGAATTTCATATTAGCAGGTATGCTTATATAACATATACAATATAGCTGGTGTCATATACATAAGCGTGCAAAAAGAATACCTCCTATTTTAATTAGAGATATTCTTAAAGATATCATTGTGTATTGCTTTAAAATAATATTATAGGCACTCACCATTAGAAGCTATGACCTTTTTATACCAGAAGAAGGAGTCCTTTTTCTTTCTTTCCAGTGTTCCGCTTCCATCGTCGTGTTTATCCACATAGATAAAGCCGTAGCGTTTCTCCATTTCTCCAGTTCCACCGCTAACAATATCAAATGCACTCCACACAGTATAGCCGATAAGCTTGACTCCATCTATGTTAACCGCTTCTTTGAATGCCTGTATGTGTGCTTTCAGATAATCAATCCTGTATGTATCATGTATGGAGCCATCCTCTTCCAAGTGATCAGCTGCACCAAAACCGTTTTCCACAATCATAATCGGGAGCTGGTAGCGGTCATAAATCAAATTCAGACAATACCTCAGTCCATCCGGATCTATCGCCCAGCCCCAGTCACTGTAGGTGACATAGGGGTTTTTTACACCTACCTGAAAATCTGCAGTACCATCACCTTTCTTTTGAGCACTGATATTGTTCGTGTAATAATAAGAGAATGTGTACATATCCACGGTTCCCTGTCTTAGTATCGCTTTATCTTCTTCTGTGATGTCCAATGTTATACCTGCATCTTTCCATATTCTTTTTGCAAAGTCCGGATAATAGCCGCGAATCATAACATCAGAGCAATAAAAATTCTCCTGTATCTTTTCCATCGCTGCCAGAATATCTTTCGGATGACAGGTATCTGGATATATGCTGGGGCCGCATGCAAGCATGCATCCCATCTTGAAATGCGGATATTTATCATGAGCGAGCTTCACCGCTTTTGCAGAAGCAACGAGTTTATGATGAATTTGCTGGAATAGCTGTTTTTTATATAGCTGTACCTCTTCTGTAGTTACAGCCAATCCAAATGAATCAGCAAGCAGCATCATTTCGTTGATTTGATTGAAGGTTAACCAGTATTTCACATCATCTTTAAAATGTGAAAACAGTGTTTCGCAATATTTCATATAGAAACGGATACATTCTCTATTGGACCACCCGCCATATTTGGCATACAAATAAGCCGGATCATCGTCATGTGTAATCGTAACAATTGGTTCTATACCGTGTTTATGACATTCCTGAAAAACTTTTTTGTAGAATTGGATTCCTTCCTCTCTAGGCTGCTCTTCATCGCCATTAGGATATAGTCTTGTCCAGTTGATCGATAAACGAAATGCACGGAAGCCCATTTCGGCGAGCAGCTCGATATCCTGTGCATAATGATGATAAAAATCAACTGCCTCCATTGCCGGATATTTCTCATCCTGAAAGATATATGGCTGGCAGCCTTGTGGACAGTTTCCCAGCATCATTCCCTTTACTTTATTTCCTTTTGCATCGATGTAGGTATTGTAACGGATTTTTTCTTTACTCCCTGCAACTGCGATATCGCAAATTGCAGTACCTTTACCGTTTTCCTGCCATCCACCCTCACACTGGAAAGCTGAAGTAGCTCCTCCCCATAAAAAGTCTTTTGGTAAGCTCATCTCAGGCACGCCTCCTTTACTGCACAAATCTTTTTATATAAGTTTACGAGATGCTCGGCAGTGATCAATTCTGTATTCTTTGTCATATAAATATCCTGCGCATGATGAAATAATAATAGCGTTATTTCTTCATCCTGTTCAATACTTGTCTGAATAATGTGTGACTGAGCAAGGTGGGCCTGATTTAAAAATTCCTTAGCCTCTTTCAGCAAGCCTTCGATACCTGTGAAATTTTCCTGATCTGCCCTTTTTAATGCTTCATGTATTCGCTTATCTGCTTCTCCGCAATGTGATATCATTTGCATAGATGCATGTATCATTTCTGTTTTTCTGTCATTATAGGTTTCCATGGCATTCCTCTTTACTGGTTTTCTTCCTGTAGACACCGGTGGTCATACATGCGGAAAAACGGATACCAGACAGCGATGGTGATGGCGAACAGAATCAGCCAGAGAACTACATCCATAAAATTTCCATTTAGCGTGAAAGCACCGATTCCGGCAGGAAGTGTTCGTGATAAGACTGCATTCTGACTAACTGGATTGGTAAATATATTCAGACCGATGAGCAGAAAATATGTGCAGTCAACTACGAATTGAGCTAGAAACATAGGAATCATCAGAATCACGTTCATAGCTACCGGAAAGCCGTAAATCACCGGTTCATTGATGTTAAACAGCGATGGAATCAGAGTTACCCGTCCAATTGCTTTTAGTTTCTTTGATCTAGCAATTGTTGAGGCTAGAATTGGCAGAGCTAATGTACAGCCGGTACCTCCTATGGCATTAAAGCAGTACATTTCCAGGGTATACATCGCAGGAGGTGTCTGACCTGCTGCAACCGCCATTAAATTCATATCGTAAGCATTGTACCAGATGGAATACATGATGGGAGCGATACACCATGGAGAAATTCCAAAGGAATACAGCAGCACATAGCAGAAGGATAATACAATTCCGCCAAACGGACCGCTTCCCAGCATATACAGCGGGGCAAACAGCTGACTCATGAGCTCAAAAAGATCGATTCCGGCTACATTGGTAATTAGAATTGCAGGGACGATCGCAATAAAACCTACAAGTAGATTGATTCCCCAATCATACAGAAAATCCGGTAAAGATGTTTTGTTTTCAGTTATTCCAGTTTTGATTACAATAGAATAAATGTTAACGATCCAAACCATGATTAATATTGCATTGATCAGGCCGGATGCACCTAAGCGTGCAAAGTCAAATACAGCTCCGTCCTCACCCATCACAGGGTTCACTAAGACAATGTACACGACCAGTGCCAATACGCCTGCCATCAGCTTTTTGCTATGATACTCCTTCTTCTCCATAACCTTATACACCATGACAGCAGCTGCAAACAGGCCAAACAGGCCCATTGTGTATGTATTCAAAATTGAGAGATCGGGAACAGCAGGTAAATAGATATGCATCATACCGAATAATGCACCTACACTACCTGTCAGCAATAGCGGCATAACAAGCATAAATGTCCCTTGTACGCCCTGAATCCATGGGTTCTTTTCAATCTTTTTTGAAAAGGGAACCAGCTTCCTCTCTATGATACTAAATAGTTTCTGCATGTTTTTTCTCCTCCATTTTCTTCCATAATTTTTTGCAGACTGCTTCACCATCCAACATCGCATAATCAGTAGAATCAATCTGCATAAAGATTACGTCATTTTCCTGTACAGCTCTACAGAAAGCTGGATCATCGAGCGCATGTGAAAAATGTGGGCTTACCAGCAACGCATCAACCTGCTGGATCATCGCCATCACCTCTCCCTCACCGCGTGCTATCACATCCATATCCATGTGCTTCTTCTTTGCGTATTTTCGCATTGCTGACGCTACAAAGCCAGATGAACAGCCACCACCGCAGAATAATAAAACCTTCATATTTTCATACCTCCTTTATGCTTCAACTTTATCACAGCTTCTCTGCAAAAAGATAACCGACATTTTTCCAAGTTTAGGAAAAATGTAGAACGATACAGTTTTGTGTTTCGGTGTATGATAATATATAGAATAGAGAGGAGACTGTACAATGGCAAAGAGCAAAAAAGAGCAATTGTTCACAATACTGAAGGAATCCAACAAACCACTGCCGTCTTCCTTTTTATCAGCAAAGTTGAATGTAACTGAACGCTCCATTCGTAATTATGTAAAGGAACTCAATCATATGTTTGAAGCAACTATTATCGTATCCGGCCTGCAGGGTTATTATGTAAAAAACAACGCCGTTCGACTTTCTGATATCACTCAGCCACAGCATCTGGAATATTCACAAAGTCAAAGATGCCGTATGATATTGAAAGAATTATTATTTCATAATCATTTCCATTATGTAAAATTCGCTGAAAAGCTATATGTCAGTGATATTACCATCCAAAACGATATAAAAAAAGGCGTTCGTCCTTTCCTGGCATCATATTCCTTAGTATTGAAAAAGCAGGGGAGTGAGTACACATTATGCGGTAACGAACGTGCGAAACGAAATCTTATGAGCAATTTAATCAAAGAGGAACTGAAAAATTTCTCATATTTTTACTTTGATGAACTAAATCGTAAATATGATTATCTTGATCTGAAACAGGCGATTGAGATTATTCTGACAAAGCACCAGTTGAATGTAAACAGCTATACATTACAGAATATCACCACGCATTTGATAGTTAGTATCAGCCGTCTTGAAAATAACTGTTTTATCAGTGAGGAAGCGAAATGCATCCCGGCGCGCTCTGAAAGTATTCAGGCAGTCACAGAAGAAATAGCAGAATTTCTGAATGAAAGATACCGTATTGAGTTTCCTCCTGTGGAAATGGATTATATTTCCTTTGTATTGCAATCCAAAACCTATCATGCTGTCGATACATGCGGTAATTTATTTGATATACATGAGTATATTGAGGGGAGATACATTCATATATGTAATGAAATCGTGAACAAGCTAAAGGCTTATTATCACATAGAGTTTGATCGTAACAGTTTGATTCGATTTACTTTTCATATCAAGGCATTAGCGAATCGCTCTTCATTAAATCAGTACATCAGCAATCCGCATACGAAAATCACACGGGCAACCAATCCGTTTCTATTTGAAATCGGTGTTTTTATCTCAGATATTTTAAAAGAACATGATATCCTTCTGAATGATGATGAAATCGCCTTTCTGGCCTTTCATATTGGAGCTTTTTATGATGCGTCTCCTGAAAAGAGAAAGCCGCTTCACATACTCGTGATGCTTCCAAAATATATAAACAGCATTGAGCGGTTTCAGGAGAAAACACAGGAATTGACCACGCTGGCTGACTTTATCTATATGGATGTCCATCCGCTTCCACAGGCCGGATATGATTTGATTATAAGCTGTGACCGTATCGATTCCGATATTCCTATATTTTACGTTTCTCCGTTGATTACAGATTTTGAATTGGCATCATTAAAGGATATGATTCATGAAATATTCAAAAGAAAAAACAATCCTATTTTCACAAAAAATGATGTTCCAATAGGATTGTTCAAGAAGAATTATTACGCCTTTAAAGATTATAAAGCGCTTATAAAAAATCTTGTGGATGAGCTTTCACAGCTGCATTATGTAGATGAAGCTTTTTTCAGGGATGTTATTGAAAGAGAAAAGCTTTCCAGTACAGCCTTTGTTGAGGGAATTGCATTGCCACATTCTCTGCAGATGAATGCCAGACAAAATTGCTTCTCTATAGTAATCAATGAGGTGCCAATCGATTGGAACGGTAGTGATGTTTATATTATTATTCTGATTGCATTTAGCAAGGAGAATCGGCTTATGTTCAGAGATTTTGTTGATTCCCTTATCAATAAGCTGTATGAGAGCCGTGATAATATTATATCTATGCAGAGAATAAATTCCTATGAAGAGTTTATACGATGGATTGAAAATGAAGAATGAATTTCCTGATTCTAGAAAAAAGGGAGTGCTGTGCCGTTCTTCATCGACAAGAAAAATTTGCTGTGTGCTGCATCTGAAATACTATACCCTCGTAAAGTAGTATATATAAAGCTGCTTATATACTGCCTTTGCACAGCATCGATAAAATACGGTATCGTATGGCTACTTTTATCATGTAATAAAAAACACCTATAGTAAGGAGTCTGTACTCTTATACTGTCCTCACTATAGGTTTCATGCTTAACAGCGGCTGCTTTTTCTTGATATAGGATTCTTTTTCTTCTGGAAAGGGGAAAGAATAGAATCATTGATGAAATCCTAGATCCGGATAGATCTAATGATAAGGGGAGGAGACGATTTGGTAAAACGATCATTCAGGATGAGGAATGAACATGGAATAAAATAAACATTACGGCTTCAGAAAACAGATTTCTCTGTTTTCTACCTTATCCTATGTGCTTGAAATAACACCGTATTGGCAAAACACCAGTTTCTAACAGAAACTTCAGAAAAATATGCGATATGCACGTAAGTGAAAAAGGAATCAAACCTATCCCTATCGGTGACAGCGTTTCACTAAAATGCAGTCATGATTCACCTGATTCATGGTATAATTTAAGAAATCAGTTATTCTGCATAACTGGGAAAGGAGGCAAAATAAGATGAATATAATGATAGGAAAGAGAGTACATAGAACATATGAACTATATAGAAAAGAACAAAGAAGCTTGGGAGGAAGCGTTCGAAAATAGAATCAATGGCTGGGGAGATACCGTCGTTGAAAACCTTCGGACATCATCCGCCTACTATATTCAGCCGGCGTTACAGGCTGAGCTTGATCAGATGAATCTGGCAGGAAAGCATGTTGCTCAGTTTTGCTGCAGCAATGGAAGAGAGCTGCTGTCTATCAGCAGACATTATGGAGCAGTCGGAACCGGCTTTGATATTGCAGAGAATCTGATTGCTCAGGGGCAGGCGCATGCCGAGCAGCTACATGTGCCTTGTACCTTTGTCGCAGAGAATATCTTGGATATAGGAAGTGAGTACCATCAAAAATTTGATGTTATACTGTTCACTATCGGTGCGATTACCTGGTTTCAGGATGTTAAGGCGCTTTTTCAGGTGGTTTCCGCTTGCTTAAAGCCGAAGGGCAGTATGCTGATTCATGATTTCCATCCATTTATGAATATGCTCCCTCTGCCGGGAGAGGACTGTTACAGTGATGATGCTGTCAGGCTGCTGGAGCACAAATATTTCACGGCGGAACCATGGATTGAAAACAATGGTATGGGCTATATTTCCGGAGACTATGTGTCCAAAACGTTCACAAGCTTTTCGCATTCTGTTTCAGAGCTTGTAAACAGCACCATACAAAGTGGTATGAGCATTAAGCTGCTGAATGAATACGATTATGATATCGGACTGTCGGATGTATATGATACATTCGGCTTACCGCTATCCATGCTGCTGCTTGCCGAGAAATAATAATAGGAAAAATCAGGCCGCTGATCTGTGGGTATGGATCGGTGCCTGATTTTCATTTGTAAATGGTGTGGGTAGTAGCAGTATCGCGTCCTACAGGTGTACAGAAAATGCCGCTTGAGGAAGGCAAATAAAAAAACCGATATTCACCGGTTTATTTATCAAATTGGTGCAGACGATGAGATTTGAACTCACACGAGCATACGCTCACTACCCCCTCAAAGTAGCGTGTCTGCCATTCCACCACGTCTGCATATCCTAAATGCTTATTTATCATACTATATTTTTCATGAATAATCCAGATATTTTTTCAAAAAATTCAGTAAAAATCAAGAGAATTATATTGGCGTTACATTTCATCCATGGATATCCTGCTGCAGTGCACTGAAAATATGCGATTCTACTATAAAAGAATAATCACCATCACTGCTGTCTTACTCATCATGATAAGAGCTGTTCCTGCAATCATCATCATCTTTATATTTTATTGTTCGGTGATCGTAGCTGCTCCATAGGGATTTGCCTATGAAAATGGGAACGCTTACCTGAAAAATTCTTCAAAAATTCACATAGCACACATATTATTCACACATTTATAGTAGATAATAGGGACACGTAAAGAAAGGTTGAAATCATGAAAACGAAAAAAGAAATGAAAATCTCTAAGGCAAGTATCGTCTTTTATGTGGCAGCTGTTATTTTTCTGGCAATCGCCGCTTTTGAAATCTATCAGACATATCTGACTGTGGAAAGCTACAAAACAACATATACATTGCAGCTGACAGATATTCTGAATCTGTATTTTACCGGCTGTGTACCTTACTTTGGCTTCGCTTTCCTGGCCTATGGAATCGGTGAAGTCCTGAAGAAAATCAGTGATCTTACGAGTACACTCCGTCTGTGCATGGAGGATGTAATCGAAGAGGCAGTGGAAGAAGAAGCAGAAGAATTTGCGACAGAGCCAGTAGTGAGTGAAATAAAAAATGCCTGATAGCGGGCAAAGCTATACCCTGTAAACAGATACCGTATTGCTATCGGTCCCTCGTTTTCAGGGCTTTTTTTCATTTCCATAGACAAAAGGGCGGTCAAAGAATATTCAACATGGACGGATACTGTATTTTAAAAAGTAATAGCACAGGCTAACAGCATATGTTTGAATCAGAATTGACCATATTTATAGGAAGTGGCTTTTGAAAGCCGCTATATGTTTGACAATAACTATCGAAATTCAGCTATGCTGCCTACCTTCTGTGCTATACTTTAAGGGAATGGAGGTATCCTTATGGAAGACTGGTTTCAAATACATATGCTGGATGCTGCCACCTATGTGATTTCAGAGCCCAGGCATTACGAAGAGACAAACTGCTATTTGCTGCTGGGAGAACAACGGGCATTGCTGATTGACAGCGGTCTGGGCATTGCGGATATTCGCAGAATCACAGATCAACTGACTGCTTTGCCAATCACTGTGATTGCCACGCATGTGCATTGGGATCATATCGGCAGTCATGGCAGCTACTTCCATGTGCTGGTTCATGAGCAGGAGAAGCACTGGGTGAATGGAGAATTTCCGCTTCCATTGGCCGTTGTAAAGCAGCAGCTGATAAAAGAGCCCTGCTCTTTTCCAGAGAAATTTCAATTGGATACCTATACCGTATGGCAGGGAAATGCAGGCATCGTGAGGGATGGCGATATTCTGGATTTGGGTGGACGTCATATCAGGATCCTTCATACACCGGGTCATTCTCCGGGCCATATGTGCTTACTTGATGTAGAACGGGAATGGCTGTACAGTGGAGATCTTATATATAAAGGGATGCTGTACTGCGATTATCCATCCACTGATCCGCAGGCATATTTGCATTCGCTGCAAAGTCTGCGAGAGCTGTGTGTTCGACGTCTGTTGCCAGCACATCATACCATAGCGGTGGATACCTCAATGATTTGGAAAACAGCACTGGCATGGGAGAAGCTGCAGGAAAAAGGTCTGCTTAAGCATGGCAGCGGGGAATTTCGATATGAAAGCTTCTCCATACGTCTATAGGAGGAAACAGAGCATGAAGATATTGATGCTGCAGGGATTATATTGTACACCAAAGCTTTTCCGGCAGGCCGCCACCTATCTGGAAGAACATGAATTGCTGTTGATGGAGTATCCGCATGAGGTTACCGCACGGGCAATTCGTGTGATGGATTTGGCTTCCTGGATTGCAACACAGCTTCCCAAAGATATCGATGTCATCATCGGACACAGCATGGGAGGAATCCTTGCCCTACAGCTGGTACATGATGTTGGCATAGCAGCGAAGTGCGTTATATGCATAGAGAGTAATTTATGTCCGGCAGAGCCCTTTTATCGAAATCTGGTAATGAAGCAGCATATGGCAACGCTTGGTGCTGAACTGCAAAAGGAGATGGCGAAAGAGGCTGTATGGTACCATGCCGCCTTGGTGAAGCAGCTGCAGGAGCACTTTGATTATAGTGCTCTGACACATATTTCTGTACCAATACATATGATTTATGGTGATCGCGGTATCACAGGATATGCGCAGCGGATTCAGGATTTGAATTTATGTCCGGAAACAGTAAACCGCCTGCAATTTCATTTTATAAAAAATGCCTGCCACATGCCCATGCTGGAACAGTGTGAGGATACATACCGTTGCGTAAATGACATTTTGCATGCAGTTAAGGAAATACAGTAGGCTGTTTGTCTGCATATGGAAAATAGCCTTCGCTTATGCAGAAGATAAAAAAGCATATGAGAAAAAGACTGTATTGAGCATAAAAATCTCAAATCCTGCATGGAAAACAGAATTTGAGATTTTTTTATTGTAGAACAAAACGTTTTGATGAATGTGCAAGCATTCATTAGAAGCTGCTTGCTCTATAGCTGGGGGTAGTACACTTACAGTCTTGCATAGCATACGCTGCCAGCTGATTTCACTACATCGCTGCTATTTTTCTTTTTCCTGAATGACAAGCTCAGCAATCTGAACCGCATTGGTGGCAGCCCCCTTGCGAACCTGATCTCCGCAGCACCAGAAGCTTAATGCATTCGGATGTCCGCTCATATCCTCACGGATTCGTCCGACAAATACCAGATCCTGATCGGTGGTATCCAGCGGCATTGGATATACCTGTTTCTGAGGGTCATCCACCAGTCTGACGCCTGGAGCAGCCTTCAGCAGCTCTCTTGCTTTTTCCACACTGATTTCCTTCTCAAACTCTACCATAATGGATTCGGAATGGGAACGGATCACCGGAACGCGCACACAGGTGCAGTTCACGCAGAGCTCAGGATTGCTCATAATCTTGCGTCCTTCATTCTGCATCTTCATTTCCTCACTGGAATAGCCGGCCTCGTTGAAGCCGCCAATCTGCGGAATGAGGTTATAGGCGATCTGATACTGGAAGGTGTTGACTGCTACCTCCTTATCATGAGCCAGTGCACCCACCTGCTGATTCAACTCACGGATTCCATTGACGCCTGCACCGCTGACAGCCTGATATGTGGAAACGACCATACGCTTTGCGTTTGCATATGCATGCAGCGGCTGCAGTGCAACCAGTGCGATAATCGTTGCACAGTTTGGATTGGCAATAATGCCGTGGTGCTCACGTACTGCCTGTGGATTCACCTCCGGAATAATCAGCGGAACCTGCTCATCCAGACGGAAAGCAGAGCTGTTATCCACAACAACCGCTCCCTTTTCTGCGGCGATTGGCAGATATTTTTCAGCAATATCATTTTCTGCAGCTCCTAAAACGATATCCATGCCGTCGAAGCTGTTTTCTGTTGTTTCTTCAACGGTGTACTCCTTACCGGCAATAATAAGCTTCTTTCCTGCACTTCTGGCACTTGCCAAGAGATGCAGCTCCTCAATAGGAAACCTGCGCTCCATTAAAATTTTGATCATTTCCTGACCCACGGCACCGGTGGCACCAAGTATTGCGACCTTGTATGTTTTCATATCACTCTCTCCTCATATTCTATCTATATGTTTCTATGCATGGTTTGTGCAGCATCCGCTGTGCCTAAACAACAAAGTTGTTGTAAATGGTTTCCACTGTCTTCTCGTAATCCTTGTTTTCCACGCCGACGATGATATTCATTTCATCCGTCCCCTGTGCAATCATGCGAATATTGATATTATGCTTTCCAAGCACGGCAAACAGCTTGCCGCTGATACCCGGACGATACATCATCTGACGGCCAACCGTGGCAATCAGGGAAATATTGTCAATAATTTTGATTTCATCGGCATTGCAGGCCTTCTTCATATCGCCCACCATATCGTAAATGATATCCTTCACATCCTCGGAATTGACAACGATGCTGAAAGAATCGATCCCGCTTGGAATATGCTCAATGCTGATTCGGTAATTCTCACAGATTTCCAGCGCACGGCGGATAATACCAACCTCATCCGACATATGATTTTTATAAATAGCAATAACTGTGAAGTTTTTCTTCCCTGCGATACCGGTAATCATCTGCTCACTTGGATGATCGTCTTTTTCCACAATGATGGTACCGCCCTCCTCCGGGTGATTGGTATTCAGGATATTGATCGGAATGTTTTTTTCTTTCACCGGAAAAATTGCCTCCTCATGCAGAACACTTGCCCCCATATAGGAAAGCTCACGCAGCTCAGAGTAGGTGATGGTGTTGATACGCTTTGGGTGATGGACGATTCTCGGGTCTGCCATCAGAATACCGGAAACATCCGTCCAGTTTTCATACATATCCGCATTCAGAATATCCGCCAGAATGGAACCGGTGATATCACTTCCACCACGTGACATCGTCCGCACGGTACCATCCGGAAGTGCACCATAGAAGCCGGGAATAACAAAGCAATCCAGCTTCTTCATCATGTTATCCATTCGATACTTTGTCGCATCAAAATCAATTTTTCCATCATAGCGGAAGGTGATGATATCCTTTGCATCCACAAACGGAAAGCCCAGATACTCCGCCATCAGCTTTGCGGTCAGATATTCCCCTCGGGAAACCAGATAATCGGTAGACATCGTCTTATTCAGCTGCCCTTTCAACTGGGCAAGATCCTCTTCAATCGGATAGCTCAATCCCAGATCATTCTTGATGGAAAGGAAGCGTTCCTCTATCAGGTGAAACAGTGATAAATGATCGACGCTGTATTTTAAATGGGCTTCGATCAGATACAGCAGATCGGTTACCTTATTGTCCTTCTTGTGTTCACGTCCCGATGCACTGACAACGACAAAGCGCCGGGCCGGATCACGTTCAATGATATGCTTGACCTTGCGGAACTGCTGTGCATTCGCAACTGAAGAACCGCCAAACTTCGTTATTTTTATCATACTCCTAGTCATCCTCCCTTTCATAGATGCTGGCCATAAAGGCATGGGCATCTGTCTGTAGCATCCGCTCCATCACCTGATGCATTTCATATACCTCAGCCTTCTGGATATGCAGATATTCCTGTCCCTCAAAGACTGTCACCTCATAGCTGAAATCCTGCAGCTCATTGCGTGCCGCCTCATCTGCACGAAGGATATAATCACGCAGACACAGTGTTTCATCATAGGTCATCGTATTGGTGAAGGATGGATCCATATGATCTACACCCTCATTGAGATCAATCAGATCCTGTACAATGGCATTTGCTGTCGGCAGCTTTCCAGCACCCTGACCGAAGAATTTTAAATCTCCGATGGTTTTTCCATGCAGCGTGATCAGATTGTAATTGTCCTGTGTGTTGCTTTCCAGAGAACCGGCTTCAAACAGCACCGGCTCCACAACACAGCCGTAGCGATTGGCGTTGCGCCGCGTTTTGGCAATCAGGCGTACCGCATAGCCCAAAGAGGAAAAATACGATACATCCTGCTTTGTGATATTGCGGATGCCGAACACCGGGAAGGTATCCGGAACATGATAATCATAAGCAAGACTGGCAGAAATACGCAGCTTGTTGCAAATATCATAGCCGTCGATATCAGCACTTGGATCAGCCTCCGCATAGCCCAGCTCCTGCGCTTCCTTCAGGATATCCGCAAAGGATGCATGATAGCGCTGCATGTGATCCAGAATATAATTGCTGGTACCATTGAAAATACCGTGAATACGGTCAACCTCGTCAATACGCATTGCCTTAGCCAATCCTTCAATCCAGGGAATTCCGCCTCCTGTGCTTGCTTCATAGTAAATGCGGACATTGTGCTCTCTTGCGACGTCTGTGAATTCCTTCAGATAAGCTGCGATTACCGCCTTGTTGGCTGTCACGACATGCTTGCCGCTTTTCAATGCCTGCAGAATATAGGTGTGGGCAGGCTCAAGACCACCCATGGTTTCCACAACGACATCTACAGAAGCATCCTCCAGAATTGTCTGGATATCATCACACATATAAGGAAGCGTTTTTGCTTTCCCCTTGCGAATCAGTATATAGGATACGTGTAACTGTTTGGTGCTTTTTGTTACCGCGTGATCAACAATTTCCTTTACTCCCGAGCCGACGGTTCCATAACCGAGTATTGCTATATTCATATAGTTCCTCCTCAATAAATTTTTGTGTCTTTGTTTCAAAAACACTTGTTTTTTTATTGCGAACATTGTATCATAGTAAAAAAAGAATTGCAAGACGAAAAAGAAGGAGATTAGAACATGGAGAAAATATATACAAGTACGAGAAATAAAGCGCTGGCGCGTACACCGAAGGAAGCGGTATTAAAGGGGATTGCCGAGGATGGCGGCCTGTTCGTCTATGATGCTCTGGATACCCTGCACCTGCCGCTGCAGGATATGATGCAGATGAGCTATGAGCAGATGGCGGAAACAATTCTGCAGCTGCTGTTGCCGGATTTCACAAAGGAAGAGGTAGCGGATTGCGTTTTTAAAGCCTATAAAGGTAAGTTCAGGGATGAACACATCACTCCGCTGCACAAGGCGAAGGATACCAATATCCTGGAGCTGTTTCATGGTCCTACCTGTGCTTTTAAGGATGTGGGGCTGCGCATGCTTCCACAGCTGATGAGCAAATCCCTGCAGCAGCATCCCGATGAGCATGTTATGATTTTAACCGCAACCAGCGGCGATACCGGAAAGGCTGCTCTTGAGGGCTTTTTGGATGTACCGCGCACCGGAATCACAGTCTTCTATCCTGATGACGGAGTATCCAATATCCAGCGATTGCAGATGGTGACCACCAAAGGCAGCAATACCTGTGTCTGTGCAATCAAAGGAAACTTCGATGATGCCCAGTCCAATGTGAAAAGGATATTTCAGGATGCCCAGCTGTCTGCACGACTGAAGGAAAAGGGTGTCAGCCTATCCAGTGCCAACTCCATCAATATCGGAAGGCTGATTCCGCAGGTTGTATATTATGTGTATGCATATAAGGAAATGGTTCGGACAAAGGAAATCGCATTCGGTGAAAAAGTGAATTTCTGTGTACCGACAGGAAATTATGGAAATGTGCTTGCCGGTTACTATGCTAAACTGATGGGTCTGCCTGTCAATAAGTTTATCGTGGCATCCAACTCCAATAATGTACTCTTTGACTTTTTAAAGGATGGTGTCTATGATCGCAACCGTCCGTTCTATAAAACGATTTCCCCGAGTATGGATATACTGATTTCCAGTAATCTGGAGCGTCTGCTTTACTACAAGAGTGGCAAGGATGCTGCTTATATTGCTCAGCTTATGAGAGAGCTGGAAGAAACCGGACGCTATCAGGTGCGTGAGGATATTTTCACCTCTATCCGTGATGATTTTGCGGGCGGGTATTGCGATGATGCGGCCTGTGCACAGAGCATGCGTGAATTTTACGAGCAGAGCGGCTATGTCATGGACCCGCATACGGCAATCGCCTACAAGGTGATGAAGGACTATGAAAAAGAGGATGCGATGCATAAATGCGTACTGCTTTCCACTGCCAGTCCGTATAAATTTGCTCCGGCTGTTTATGAGGCTTTGTTCAATGAAACAGATCTTGATGAATTTGCCTGCATGGAAATGCTGCAGCAGAAAAGCGGAGCCACAATGCCAAAGCCGCTGGCAGAGCTTGCGAAAATGGAGGTTTTGCACAATCACCTGATTGATAAGAATGCTATGTCTACCTTTGTGGAAACCATTGGGGAGGAGATGTTTCATGATTAAGGTACGCGTTCCTGCAACAAGTGCGAATCTGGGGGTCGGCTATGACTGTCTAGGACTGGCGCTTGACGATTTTGCGACGGTAACCTTTGAGGTGATAGCGGAGGGTCTGGAGATTGCAGGCTGTGAGGAAGCGTATTGCAATGAAGAGAATCTGTTTTATCAGGCATTTTTAAAGGGGCTTCAGTATATGGGGGAATGCGTGCCGGGAATTCGCATCACGGTTGATACGGATATCCCCTATGCCCGGGGGCTTGGCAGCAGCGCTACCTGTATCGTTGCGGGGCTGGCAGGGGCAAATGCCCTGTTTCATAACCGCATGAACCGCTATGAGCTTTTCGATCTGGCAACCCAGATGGAGGGACATCCGGATAACATTGCCCCTGCTATCTTCGGTGGTCTGTGTGTATCCTTTATGGAAGATGGAAAGCCGAATATGATCCGCTATGGCGTAAAGCGTGATTTGCTGTTTGTAACGATGATTCCGGATTATGAGGTAAGTACCAAAGCAGCACGGGAGGTTTTGCCGAATACCATGTGCTATCAGGATGCCGTCTATCAGATGGGGCGCTGCGCAGCGCTGGCAAAGGCGATGGAAATCGGAAATGCCATGATTATGAAAAAAGCCTGCACTGATCAGATGCAGGAGCCGTATCGCAAAAAGCTGATTGCGGAATACAAGGATGTCCGTGTTCTGTGTGAGGAAACGGATATGATTACCATGTATATATCCGGAAGCGGGTCGACGATGATTGCTCTGACACAGGAGGAAGGCGCAGCCCGTATTCTTGAAGAAAAGATAAAAAACAAGTATCCGTTCTGGGATGTTCGCATTCTGCGTGCAACCTATGACGGTGTGCAAAGTGAGGTGTGCTGATGGAGAAATACTATATCGTAGACAGTACGATCCTACCGGATGTGCTGGATAAGGTTATAGAAGCACGCTCCCTGCTGCAAAACGGTGAGGTAAAGCAGGTGAGCGAGGCAGTAAAACGTGTTGGTATCAGCCGCGGAACGTATTATAAGTATAAGGACTATGTCTTTTTGCCTGCGCAGGGAATGAGTGAGCGCAAGGCTGTGATCTCCCTTATGCTGCATCATGATAAAGGGATTTTGTCAGAGGTGCTGAACACGATGTCGAGCGTCAATGCCAATATTTTGACCATCAATCAGAATATTCCGATTCATGAATGGGCGTCGGTGGTACTCTCCTTTGATTTATGTGAAATGGCAGTATCCATCGATGAGCTTCTGGAGCGTCTGCGCAGCTGCCGCGGTGTAAGCAATCTGCGTCTGATTGCGGTAGAATAACGGCGCAAGGAATAGAAAGACGATACGCATTGCACAGGGTTATAAAAAAGCGGGGATTCTCGCTTTTTCTGTTTTCATGCAGTTATCGTGTGGATAATGGTGTTTTACATAAAGGTCTTTGTTTTAAAATGTCTGATATATATTGGGGAATTAACTTTTACACTTCACATTTGTTTTAAAATGTCTGATATATATAAAAAGGTGATTTTCTTTTTTTCTGAAATATGATACGATATAAAAAGTCATTTAATAAATATAAGGAGTATCCTATGAAACAGCTGTTAGAAAAACTAACGACATTGGCGGCATATACTGCTGCTGTCAGCACAATCGTAATTCTGCTGGTCACGAGTATAAACATAAATTGCTTCAATAAGGATTTTTATAAAACCGAATATGCATCACTGGAAACAGCACAGTCTTTGGGGATGACAGAAAAGGACCTCAATAAGGCGACAGACGCCCTGCTCGATTATCTGCAGGACCGCCGTGATAATATTGATGTTACCGTAGCGGTTAAGGGGACGGAAACCAAGGCCTTTAATGCGAGAGAATCCTCGCATATGGTGGATGTGCGCAACCTGTATCGATTTGCCATGGTTCTAAGAAATGTCGCAATCATTCTGCTGGTGCTTTCTCTGGTTTACATGGCAGTTCGTCTGAAAAGCGGAACGCTAACAATTTTCAGTATCAATTATATGAAAACGGCAATTCTGGCAGCGGTGTTCTTCGCCATGCTGGCAGGCTGGGCATATGTTGACTTCGATGCATTCTGGACAACCTTTCACAAGCTGGCATTTCGCAATGATTTATGGCTGCTGAATCCGGCAACCGATTTAATGATCAATCTGTTTCCATCACAATTCTTTTCCTCAATGGTATTCCGCATTGTGGGAATGTTTGCGACCGGATTTATCGGACTCTTTGTGCTCTGCTATCTCTTCCTGAGGCATCAGCTTCACAAGCTTCACGGAGAACTGCATCATGACTAGGCGTTTGATCCTGGCAAGCGCATCTCCCAGAAGGCGCGAGCTGTTACAGGACCTATCGTATCCCTTTGATATCGTAACTGCGAATTGTGAGGAATATGTTGATCACTCGCTGCCGATTGCTTCTGCGATTGAACAGATTGCCTGCCGCAAGGCCCTTACCGTATGGGAACAGCATCCCGAGGCAGTTGTTCTTGGTGCGGATACCATGGTGTGCTATGAAAATCAGATGATGGGAAAGCCGGAGAATCGTAAGGATGCCTATCGTATGTTGAAGCAGCTAAGCGGTAAAACGCATACGGTTGTCAGTGGAGTAGCTATCATTTGGAAAGGAAAAGCCGAGCTTTTTCATGAAGAAACAAACGTCACCTTCTATGAGCTTGATGAAGAACTGCTGAACCGATATCTTGACAGCAGTGAGCCATACGATAAGGCGGGAGCCTATGGAATCCAGGGAATGGGAAAGCTGTTTGTGCGAGAATTGCATGGAGATTATTTCAATGTTATGGGACTGCCGATTGCCGCAGTTTACCGCCATCTGAAAGCGTATCGTTACTATTCACCGATACTCATAAAAAATCAAAGCCATCCCTCTTATGATTGAAGGATGGCTTTGATTTCTTCCAGTGTATTTTTCTTCTGTAAGGAACACGTTTGCACTACTGTATG
>SKEY01000730.1_pt1 | contig 49759 bp, 45 predicted proteins | sample 4843871 | NCBI WGS metagenome assembly SKEY01 (sample SAMN11008797, study PRJNA524170) | human gut metagenome | biome: Human fecal sample; material: Feces; isolation source: fecal sample from pouch patient p36 | host: Homo sapiens | place: Israel: Tel-Aviv | collected 2016-12-04
CATTAATAACAGATATTTTCTTCTATGCTTTCTGACTCTTTAATAGAATTTATAAACTCCAGCCAGTTGCAAGAAGCTGCGTCTTTACCATATTACTGTAAATTCCATTTTTCTTTTCCAGTTCGGCCGGACTTCCACTCTCTGCAACAACACCATCTTTCAGTACAACAATCTTATCTGCATCCGCTACTGTTCTCATCCTGTGGGCAATAATCATAACTGTCTTATCTTTAATCAGACGTGACAGCGATTCCTGGATCATCGTTTCGTTATCTGCATCCAATGATGCCGTGGCTTCATCCAGCAATATGATCGGTGCATTTTTCAGAAATGCTCTTGCAATAGAAATCCTCTGCCGCTCACCGCCTGAAAGTTCCGAACCATTCTCTCCGATCATTGTATTCCATCCGTCAGAAAGTTTTTCCGCAAATTCATCGCAATGTGCAAGTTTCGCTGCTGCAATCACTTCTTCATCTGTAGCATCCATCTTTCCGATTCTGATATTTTCCATAATTGTATTATTGAATAATATAACATCCTGAAATACGATCGAATAAAGTGACATCAATGTCTCTGGGTCAACTTTTGAAATATCCATTCCACCTACTGTGATCTTTCCATGATCTACGTCCCAGAATCTTGACGCCAGACGTGAAACGGTTGTCTTTCCTCCACCGGACGGTCCGATCAGTGCAGTTACTTCCCCCTGCTTTGCCACAAATGAAACATCTTTCAATACAGTTTCTCCTGAATCATAAGAGAAACCAACGTTGGAAAATTCAATATCGTATCCTTTATGATCCATTTTTTCTGAACCTTCCTGCACCTCATGCGACAGGATTTCATCCAGTCTTGCACTCTGTACTTCAGAAGATATGATTGCCGCAAGATTTTGAAGAGATACCTGCATTGGATCATAAATCCTGGATACGACCAGCAGAAACATAAAGAATGTAAGCACACTGATCTCCCCTTTTGCCAGCAGAGTTCCCCCAACCAGTGCAACCGTGGCAATTCCGAGCTTTAAGATCATCTGAGCACTTCCCACAAAAACTGCTGTTCCAAGTTCTGTAACAACAGCATGCTTCTCTACGGCTTTTATCTTCACATCCAGACCTCTCATATAATCATCCTCTGCATTATATGCATGAAGATCCCTTGCACTTTCCAAGCACTCCTGAATCCCGTCCGCACATGCCATTTTTAATTCCATCTGCTTCTGATTCAGACTTTTCTGAACTTTTCCCGAACAACCTACAATAAGAAATGAAACTGGAAGCACCCAAAGAGCTGCCAATGCCATTCTCCAGTTGAAAAAGAACATTCCCACTGCAACGATTGCTGTAGAAATGCATGCTCCCACCAGTTCCGGAATAAAATGAGAAGACGCAGTTTCCATCTGTGCACAATCCGCCATGATCGTACTCGTCAAATCTGACAGATCTTTTTTGCCAAAGAACGACAACGGAATCTTTCTCAGCTTTTCTGCAAGCGTGATTCTCCGGACACCACTTTCCACATAAGTTGATAAAAATGTTGCATTATATTGTATATAAGTTGTAATTGCAATCAGGGCAAGTGTCACGATAATGCCGGCAATATAAAATCCACCTTTTCCCTGAAGTGTTCCTTCCATATAATCTTTCACTATAAAATACAGCAGCGAAACCGGAATCATCAAAACCAGATCTGATACCGTAACTGACACAAAGGCTTTGAGCATATCCGATGCACCTTGCGGAGAAAGAGCATATTTATGCATCAGTTTTTCTTTTATCCTCATACTTACGCACCTACCTTCCAACAAACCGATTGATTGTACTCTTTCCACATATGTGCATAGAGTCCGTCTGCTTTTTCAAGTTCCTTATGCGTACCACTCTGGCAGATTTCTCCGTCTCTGAGTACAAAGATCCGGTCTGCATCAATGACCGATGAAAGTCTGTGGGCGATCATGATCACAGTTTTTCCCTGAGAAAGTCTGCTGAATGCAGCCTGCACCTTTGCCTCATTATCCGGATCTGCAAAGGCTGTTGCTTCATCCAGGATCAGAATCGGAGCATTTTTGATCATCGCTCTTGCGATTGAAATTCTCTGAGCTTCTCCTCCTGACAGATACGTACCTTTTGAACCGATCACTGTGTCAATCCCGTCCGGAAGTTTCGCTATGATATCCTCACATTGAGCATTCTTCAATGCCTCCATCACCTCTTCACGGGTGGCATTTTTCTTTCCCATGCGTACATTTTCGTAAATAGACATTTTCAGAAGCCGGCTGTCCTGAAATACAAATGATACTGTATCCATCAGAGCTTTCTGGTGGATTTCCTTTACATTTGCTCCGCCGATCCTGATCTCACCCTGAGACGCATCTGCAAACCTTGCAACCAGTCTCGCCAGCGTTGTCTTTCCTCCACCGGATGGTCCGACAAAAGCAATATGCTCTCCCGGACGGATCTGAAGACTGATATCGTGCAGGGCATCTTTTTCTGCCCCGTCATACCGGAAAGATACATGTTCAAACTCGATAGAAGCATCTTCGGGACTCTTTTCCTCTGCTTCCTGCGGCAATGGTTTTCTTTCTATAATACTGTCAATTCTTGCAAGTGCATCTTCCACAACCATTGTATTCTCACCTGCATACATCATCTTTGTCAATGTAACGGTAATGATCGGGGTGATAATAATATAGAATAACAGGTTTAATAAAAACCCAGGATCTGCAGTTCCGCTTTTCACTCCGCCCAGCAGATAAACCGCTGCGATCAGAATTGCGAAAACTGAATTAATTGCAACCGTATATCCCATCATTGGAAGTCTTAAATCTTTTGTATAGGAAATCGTCCATTTTTCATATTTTTTGATTGAATCCCTGAATCTTTTAAAAGAAAAGACCGACTGTCCAAATGTTTTTACAACCGGAATCCCTCTGACATATTCCACTGCCTCGCTGGACATTTCTTCCAGTGCATTCTGATATTCTTCCATTTTTTTCTTCATGTTCTCTCCCATCATGGCACCCATGACCAGGAAAGCTACAGCAACCGGGATAAGACATAAAAGCCCCAGTTTCCAGTCAAAAACCAGCAGAAGTGCCGCCAGGCCGACCGGGGTTGCCGTTGCTACATATTTATCCGGCAACTGATGTGCAAGATAAGTTTCTGTCGCTGCACTGGACTCATTTACAATCTTTCGGATCTTTCCACTTCCCTCATCATCCATAAATCCAATCGGCAGAGATAAGATATGTCGCATCAGTCTTGACCTCATATTTGCCTGCACTCGGAATGCTGCCAAATGAGAACAGATCAATGCCCCGATATAGATCAGCATAGACAGGATTGCAAAACCAACTGCACTCCAGCCATAGGTAGACAGATTCTGTGCCGCACCATAATCCGGTGCAACCCGTAACACCTCTTTTATCAGCCGCCAGATAAAATAGAACGGAACAAGTGCCACAAAGGCACTGACAGCCGCTAGAATCCAGGACGCAACTGCCAGGTATTGAAAACTTCCGGCATACTCCATCAGCCGGCTGACCGGTGTCTGTTTTTTTTCTTTTTGTTTAGCCATTGCTAACCCTCCTTGACATTTTTATTATTAATTAGTCCTTCAGAACTTTTATAAGTCCCGACTAACCAATATCAAAAGGAAAACGCGATGAAATTTTCCTTTTCATTCATCGCGTTATCAGTCATTGATTGAACAGCATTCTCCGTAGATAATATTCCATCCGGCACTGCGATACTTTTCAAGCTTTGCACATAATTCTACTTTTTCTGAAATACCTTCTACCTGCTTAGCCACTGATTCCCCCTGACTTATAACAGTGTTATGTAACACTGTTATAAGTTTAAATCTTAATCTTTTTCTGTCAATAGTTACCAATGTATCTCTTGCATTACTGATAGATTTTATCACTATCCCTCATTACATCTCAAGACTGATCTGATCTTTATGCACATTCTCCGGCATTTTCAAACTGGGAATTATAAAGATCTGCATAAAATCCACCCTTTGCAAGAAGTTCTTCATGATTTCCCTGCTCCACGATATCTCCGTCTTTCATAACAAGAATCAGATCCGCATCACGGATCGTAGACAGACGGTGTGCGATCACAAAGCTCGTTCTTCCCTTCATCAGATTATCCATCGCTTTCTGAATCAGTACTTCTGTTCTTGTATCGACAGAGCTTGTCGCCTCATCCAGGATCAGGATCTTTGGATCTGCAAGGATTGCACGTGCAATCGTCAGAAGCTGCTTCTGTCCCTGGGAAACGTTGCTTGCTTCTTCGTTCAGTTCCATATCATATCCACCTGGAAGTGTCTTTACAAATCGATGCACATGTGCTGCCTTTGCAGCCTGGATCACTTCTTCATCTGTAGCATCCAGTTTACCATAACGGATATTTTCACGGATGGAGCCATGGAACAGCCATGTATCCTGAAGCACCATTCCGAACATTTCTCTTAATTCACTGCGGTTGAAATCCCGGATATCGTGTCCATCTATTTTTATCGAACCATCATTTACATCATAAAATCTCATTAGCAGCTTGATCATTGTCGTCTTTCCTGCTCCGGTCGGACCAACGATCGCAATCTTCTGTCCTTCTTTTACTTTCGCAGAAAAATCATTGATGATGATCTTATCCGGGTTATATCCGAAATGAACATGGTCAAACTCTACATTTCCTTTCAGATTTTCTACGGACACAGGATGTTCCACTGTCTGATCTTCTTCTTTTTCTTCAAGAAATTCAAAAACCCTCTCGGATGCTGCTGCCGTAGACTGCAACATATTTGCTACCTGTGCCATCTGCTGGATCGGCTGGGTGAAATTACGGACATACTGAATAAATGACTGAATATCTCCGACCTCGATCACATTTTTGATCGTCAGGAATCCTCCAAGGACTGCCACACCTACATAACCAAGATTGCCGATAAACTGCATGACCGGCATCATCATTCCTGAGAAAAACTGAGATTTCCACGCAGAATCATAAAGCTTTCCGTTGGTCTCATTAAATTCTCTGATCACCGCTTCTTCTTTATTAAATGCCTTGATGATATTATGTCCGCTGTAGATTTCCTCTACCTGTCCGTTGACATTTCCAAGATATTCCTGCTGTCCTACGAAATATTTCTGTGAATGTTTCATTACAAATGACAACAGCAGCATGGACAATGGAAGAATCAGCAGTGCTACCAGTGTCATCAGCGGACTGATGGAAAGCATCATCACCAGCACACCGATGATGGTTGTGACCGATGTGATCAACTGAGTTGCACTCTGGTTCAGACTCTGTCCGAGAGTATCCACATCATTTGTCACTCTTGAAAGAACTTCTCCGACCGGTTTCGTATCGAAATAATTCATCGGCATCCGGTTGATCTTCTGTGAGATTTCTTTTCTTAATTTATAAGTTGTCTTCTGCGATACACCTGTCATCAGGAATCCCTGGATCAGGCTGCACGCTGCACTGATCAGATACAGACTCAATGCTGTCGCCAGAATCGTTCCGATTTTTCCAAAATCCATGCCTGATCCGCCTGAAACCTTACTGACAAGACCATTGAAGATTTCTGTTGTCGCCTTTCCGAGAATCTTTGGTCCGGCAATATTAAAAATCGTTCCGCAAATTGCAAAGACTGCTACGAAAAAAATCTGTATTTTAAATGAAGCCATATAGCGGATCAGCTTTTTCATTGTTCCTTTGAAATCTTTTGCCTTTTCGGTCGGTGCAACACCTCGCCCCATTCTACCTCTTCTAGCCATGGATCTTCTCCTCCTTTCCATCTGTCTGAACGGCAGATTCCAGTTCTGCCCTGGAAAGCTGGGACTCTGCGATTTCCCGATATACTTCACAATTTTTCAGCAGTTCTGCATGTGTACCTTTTCCGACAATCTTTCCATCATCCAGGACAAGGATCTGCTCTGCATGCAGAATGGTACTGATTCTCTGTGCTACGATCAAAACTGTACTTTCCCTCGTCTTCTCTGCAAGGGCATGACGCAATGTCACATCCGTCTTATAGTCAAGAGCCGAAAAACTGTCATCAAAAATAAATACCTGTGGATGCTTTGCAATCGCTCTTGCAATCGAAAGTCTCTGCTTCTGACCACCGGATACATTGGAACCGCCCTGAGCGATCGGACTTTCATAGCCTTCCGGTTTAGTCTCGATAAATTCTGTAGCCTGTGCGATCTCTGCCGCTTCTTTCATTTCCTCTTCTGTTCCATCCTGATTTCCGAACATGATATTAGAAGCAATATTTCCTGAGAACAGGACTCCTTTCTGCGGAACATATCCCAGCTTTTCTCTGAGATCATGCTGCTTTATGTCACGGATATCAATTCCATCCAGCGTGATCTTTCCTTCTGTCACATCATAAAACCGTGGGATCAAATTGACCAGTGTTGATTTTCCACTTCCTGTACTTCCAATAATCGCCGTGGTCTGTCCCGGCCGGGCTGTAAATGTGATATCCTGCAGCACATCTTCGTCTGCTCCCGGATATTTAAATGATACATGATCAAAGGAAAGAACTCCTTCTCCCTGCTCCGGCAGTACTTCCGGCCGTTCCGGATCACAGATGATCGTCTCACTCTTCAGCACTTCTTCCACACGGTCAGCCGCTACAGCCGCACGCGGAAGCATGATCGAGATCATGCAAAGCATCAGGAATCCCATGATGATCTGCATGGTATACTGAATAAATGCCATCATATCTCCCACCTGCATCTGACCATCGCTGATTCCATGTGCTCCGGTCCATACAATCAGAACAGAGACTCCGTTCATGACCAGCATCATTGCCGGCATCATAAATGTCATCGCACGATTGACAAAAAGATTCGTCTTTGTCAGTTCTACATTTGCGTCATCAAATCGTTTCTCTTCATGCTTTTCTGTACTAAATGCACGGATAACCGACAGTCCTGTCAGAATTTCTCTGGTCACAAGGTTCAGCTTATCCACAAGCTTCTGAAGCATCTTAAATTTCGGCATTGCCACAACAAAGAGTAATAATACCATGCATGCAATGATGATCACCGCAAGTCCGATGATCCAGGACATCGACACATTTGTCTTCATTACCTGGAATACTCCTCCGATCGCCAGGATTGGTGCATAAAGTACCATTCTCAAAAGCATAACAATCAACATCTGGATCTGCTGGATATCATTCGTACTCCTCGTAATCAGTGAGGCTGTTGAAAACTGGTTGAACTCATGATTGGAAAAGCCCACAACCTTATGGAATACTCTGCCTCTTAAGTCACGTCCTGCTGACGCACCTACTCTTGAAGCCAGGAATCCGACCAGTACACTTGCTGCCATTCCGAGGAATGCCAGTGCAATCATCATTCCCCCGGTCTTTGCAAGATATCCTGTCTGAATCTTTTCCATGTCCATGCCCAGATCCTGATAGACCGATTTGCAATAGCTGACCGCTGCCTGATCCAGAATCGTATCCGGAAGATCATCCATCTGTTCTCCCATCTTTTCCACCATGGCAGTTCTCTGTTCTCCCGGAAGCATCTTCATAATATCAAAGATGGTTGTATCCTCTGAAACTGTCCCATCCGGAAGACTCGACTTTAACTGAGACTCAACTTCTTTCGTCATATCACTGCCGGACTCAAAACCAGTCGTCATCATCATCGGGAGCTTCAGAATATCCTGAAGTTCCTTCATCTGTTCCTCATCCCCGGATACGGATTCTTTCAGGACATACGCATCTTTTTCATAAGATTCCGTATCTTCCTCATAAGCATCCATTACTTTCTGCCCGTCTTCTTCTGATACAAAAAGTAATAATTTATCCATCTCTTCCCGGGCGATCTGCTCCGGTATCTCATCTTCAATACCACCCTGCTGGATTCCAACATTGACAATGTTGGAAGTATATGCAGGTAAAGACAGATCACAGTAAGCCTGAACGAAGAGAATTAACATGATTGCTATCATCGCTTTCCAGTACGATGCAGCGTATTTGAATAAATTCTTCATTTTATCTGTTCCTTTCCTTTTCTACATTTTCACAAATCTGAAATAAAATTCTTCTCAGAAGCATTTTTTCCTCTGGACTGATCCCTGTAAAAGCAATTTCATCCATCTTTTCTGCAATTGCTTTTACATGCTCAATACATGCCTGCCCTTTCTCTGTCAGATCCAGCCGCATCATTCTCTGATCTTTTTCATCAACATTCCTCACGATATATCCCGACTTCTCCATCTTCTGGATCATCGATGTGATCGAAGGTGCACTTACATTCAGCTTCTGTGCCAGTTCTTTCTGTGATATTCTTCCATCTCTGTGAAGCTGAAATAAAATCATTGACTGACTTTTATTCAGATCATATTCAGCATACATAGTCTGTGCCAGCTTTCCGATCTTATGGGCTGTCATCCCAAGAATCCCAAGTGTCGGCATCTCCTGTCCTTTACACGACATAAATACTCTCCTTCCATTAGTTAGTTAATTAACTAATGGAAAATATAGTATAATTCCACTTGTAAGTCAACCTTTAAACTTCTTATTTCACATTTTTTTAATACTTTTTGCACAATTTTTAGTTAATTACTTAAGCAAATCCAAAAACTAAGCCGCTACATAGAAAATTTCCCATGTAACGGCTTTTTGTCCCTTTATTCTACTTTCAATATTCTTTCTTCTCCAGTATTTTTATGCTGCATTGATACGAAACAGTCAGACCGATAACGAGTATCATCATTCCTGCTCCTAGCAGTTGTCCTGCACTCAGTGAAACAATTTTTTGAAATATCCCTGTAGGATTCACGCCCAGTCTTCCGCACATCTTTCCTGTCAACACTCCTGCTCCCCCAAGAAACAATACAATTACCGCTATAATAAGTCTTCCTTTTTCACCGTCAAATTTTAATCGTACCGGTATGTTCAATGCAATAAGAACGACTCCTGCCATCATCCCCCAGGACATTATCATTACCAATTTTTTCAGATCCGTTCCGTAATTTCCTATCATTGAAACTACGGTTGTTATTGTCAGACCAAGTAACCAGACTGCTGCATCCAGAGAAATGCTGAAAATATATTTTTCTCTGACATAATCCTTTTTCGTGACCGGCAACGAAAAAAGATACTGAAACCCATGATCCATTTCATCATATGCAAGCATATTTGCAACATAAATTGCCATCGTGACAGTAATATATATTCCAAAACACGCTGCACTTTCTTCCCGGTCTATCACTGAATTATTCAAGGCTCCAACCATTAAGGCTGCTCCTCCGATCATCACATAAATAATCCCTTTTCCCTGACTTTTTAAAAGTCCCCAATCTTTTAATAACAATCCCTTTTCTGTTCTCATACCGTTTCCCCCTGAATCATCATAACGATCACTTCATCCAGGCTGCCATTTTCAACTGCAACACCCGGATGATTTTCCATATAATATCTCTTTTCTTTTGTCAGACAGGCATATCCATAACTTTCTTTTTTCTTTTTTAATAAGTAAGATTTGTCCAGTTTTTTCCACTGTTCCTCCGTCACTTTAATCACTCCATAATCATTCAGGATCGTATCCATCGTTTCATGCAGGATGATCTTACCCTCGTGGATCATATAAATATCATCACACAGGCCTTCCAGATCTGAAGAAATATGGGAACTGATCACGATACTTCTTCCATCCACTTCGGTCATATACTCCCGCAGTAGATCCAGTACCTGCTCCCGTGCTGTCACATCAAGACCTGCTGTCGGTTCGTCAAGTATCAGGAAAGGAGCCTGGTGTGACACTGCGATCAGTACATTCAGCTTTGCCTTCATTCCGGTGGAAAATTCTTTTAGCTTCTTATCAAGTGAAAGGTTCAATTTTTTGCATGATCCGAGAAACTTTTCTTTTTCAAAAGACGGATATACATTGCTCAAAACCGGAACAATATCTTTAATTCTTAAATATTCATTGAATCCTGCATTTGTAAATGCTACTCCAATCTTCTCTTTATCCTCTCTCGTCAGTTGCTGTGGTTCTTTTCCAAAAAGTGTAATCCGACCGGAATCTCCCTTTACCAGTCCTAAAATTGCTTTAAAAAGCGTACTCTTTCCTGCTCCATTTGCCCCGACGATTCCTGTGATCTGTCCCGGTTCAACGCTCATGGTACAGTCCAATTCAAAATCATCATACCGCTTCCTGAAATTTTCTATTGATAACATAACTACTCCTCCATGATCAGCTCAAATAATTCCTTCAGTTCCTCATCTGTCATTCCGTTCCTTCTGCCTTTCATCACTGCAGCTTCGAGATCCGCTTCTACTTCTCTGCGACGTTCTTCCAGCATAAGTTCCTTATTCGAAGCTGTCACATACGTGCCTTTCCCATGCACGGTTCTCGTCATTCCTTCTTCTTCCAGGTTGTCATACGCCTTTTTCACCGTCAATGCACTGATCTTCAACTCTTTTGCCATCGCCCTTACAGATGGAAGAAGATCACCTTCCTTTAATTCACCGGAAATGACCTGTGCTTTGATCTGCTCCATGATCTGCTCGTAGATCGGCACCATAGATGAATGGTTAATTATAATCTTCATGACCTGCCTCCTTTATGCAAACAGTATATAACAGTGTTAAACTGTTGTCAACTGTTATATACTGTTCATATAAATAAAAAATGCAGAAACTGTCTTTTTTACAATTTCTGCACATTTAATCATCATATGATTCCAACTGCTTCATTCACAGTCTTCACACCAACAAGCCGTATTCCCTGAATTTCCTTTACCATCTTCAGTGAAACTTCGGGCAAGATACATGTCTCAAACCCAAGCTTCTTCGCCTCTGCCACACGCTGTTCCGGCATATTCACAGCACGTACTTCTCCACTTAAACCAACCTCTCCAAAGACAATCGTCTTCTCATCAATGGGACGGTTTCGATAACTGGACACCAGTGCCATCACAATCCCAAGATCGATCGCCGGCTCGTTCATCTTGATACCGCCTGCAATATTCACATATGCATCGCAGTTTCCAAGTGACATTCCCAACCTCTTTTCAAGCACTGCCATCAGAAGGTTGACCCGGTTATAATCGGTTCCTGCTGCTGTTCTTCTCGGCATTCCGAAATTTGTTCTGCAGACCAGTGCCTGTATTTCCAAAAGGATCGGTCTTGTTCCTTCCATGGAGCATGCAACAACGGACCCGGAAGCATTCTCCGGTTTCCCACTGAGCATATACTCCGATGGATTTTCCACTTCCACCAACCCACTCTGCCGCATTTCAAAGACACCAATCTCATTCGTCGAGCCAAAACGGTTCTTCACAGCTCTCAATATCCGGTAAGACGCATGCCGGTCTCCTTCAAAATAAAGTACTGTATCTACCATATGCTCCAATACCCGCGGACCTGCTACCGTTCCCTCTTTCGTTACATGTCCGACAATAAAAATTGGAATGCACAGTCCTTTCGCCAACTGCATAAAAACATTGGTTGACTCCCGCACCTGGGAAACACTTCCCGGTGCCGAAGTTACATCCTCGCTGTACATTGTCTGAATAGAATCAATAACGACCAGTTCCGGTCGCTCTTTTTCTATCACACTGCGGATGATCCCCAGGTTTGTCTCGCAAAGCAGCAGAAGGCCAGACGTAAAATTTCCCATCCGGTTCGCACGCAGCTTAATCTGTGCCTGCGACTCCTCTCCGGAAATATACAGGATCTTTTTCATCTGTGCCATTCTTTGGCATACCTGTAATAAAAGTGTTGACTTTCCAATTCCCGGATCGCCTCCGACCAGTACCAGTGATCCCGGTACAATCCCGCCTCCGAGAACCCGGTCCAGCTCTTTGATCCCGGTCTCACTCCGTGTATCATCATCTGCGGTCACTTCGGTCAAAGGAACGACCTTTGCCTCGTGAACTGCTCTCGCTGCAACGGTCGTTCCCTTTGTGATCCCACTGTCTATCCGCTCTTCTACAAATGTATTCCACTCTTTACATGCAGGGCATTGACCAAGCCATTTTGCTTCTTCATGCCCGCAATTCTGACAGAAAAATATACTTTTCTTTCCTTTTGCCATCTAGCTTCTCCCAACACTGTACGGATCAGCAGATCAGCACTTTACTACTTTGATCGCTGCACTCTGATCTGCTGAAAGTTCTACACTTACACTGAGCTTTCCGCTCAAATTTGTATTCATCTTTCCTGCAGACTCCCCATCGATCAGTACTTCATACTCACTCTCCGGCTCCAGTTCCAGTGTGAACTGTACATCCTCCGGTGCAGATACTGTAAAAGTAACCTCAGCATCGGTCTCTTTAAAATTTTCAACCGTACTTCCCGGTACAGACTCGTAAACGAACATACCGTTCTTCTCAAGTTTCGTAATCTCTGCAAATGTCTTTACTTTATAAATATCTCCCTCAAATTCAAAGTTATCCTTCTTCGTCTTAGTTGGAAGTGTATAATCTCCAAAACTCAGTGTTCCGTCATTTTCTGCACGCAATAATTCTTTTACTGTTGCCATTTCTTTTTCCTCCTGGGTATTTCAGAATATCTCTTATATAAGATGTTGGGATAAATTGCCCAACTATGATATCTTTGTATCATTATATAATAAATCCATTTCTTTTTCTATACTAATTCCGCTTTCATCCTATGAACTTTTTATGAAAAAATGAATTTCTTTTTTGGATGCTCCTGCCTCCACATGATCTCCCGGCCGGATGTCACCGTTCAGGATCGCATCTGCCAGTTTATCTTCCAGTTCCGTCTGTAATGCACGACGTAGTGGTCTTGCACCATATTTCGTATCAGTTCCCTTTTCAACGATCAGCTCTTTTGCAGAGTTTCTCAGTTTCAGATGAATATTCATCTGCTTCTCAAGCCGTCCGGTAAACTCATTGCACAACAAAGAAACTATTTTCTTCATATTTTCTTTGTCCAGTGTATGGAATACGATCATCTCATCAATTCGGTTCAGAAATTCCGGCCGGAAGATCTGCTTGACCTCTTCCATAACACCCTGCTTCATTTTCTTATAATCTCCGGCTTTATCTTCTTTTGCAGCAAAGCCCAGCTTTTTCGGATCAATGATCGCTTTTGCACCTGCATTCGACGTCATGATGATCACGGTATTGGAAAAATCTACCTTTCTTCCCTGTGAATCCGTAATATGTCCATCATCCAGAACCTGCAGCAGAACATTGAATACATCCGGATGTGCCTTTTCAATTTCATCAAAAAGGAGAACAGAATACGGATGTGTCCTGACCTGGTCACTGAGCTGTCCACCTTCTTCATGACCGACATATCCCGGAGGGGAACCGATCATCTTTGATACAGAATGCTTTTCCATATACTCCGACATATCAACACGGATCATTGCCTCCTCTTTTCCAAATAAAGCTTCAGCAAGTGCCTTGGAAAGCTCCGTCTTTCCAACTCCGGTCGGACCTAAGAATAAAAACGAACCGATCGGCCGCTTCGGATCTTTCAGACCGACTCTTCCACGTTTCACTGCTCTTGCCACAGCACTGACCGCTTCGTCCTGTCCGATGACTCTCTTCTGAAGAATTTTTTCCAGGTTCTTTAATCTTTCTGTATCACTTTCCGTCAGTTTGCTTACCGGAACTTTTGTCCAGACTGATACTACCTCTGCAACTTCATTTTCCGTAACAGATGGATGAAGTCCCGCCTGCTTTTTATCAAACCGCTTTTTCAGAGCTGACAATTTCTTTCTTGCTTCGTCCTGCTCCTTCTGGATCAGGGATGCCTCTGCGAAATCTCCTGCTACGATGCTATCCTCTTTCTGTTTCTCGAGGTCTTTGATCAGATCTTCCAGACTTCGGAAATTTTCCGGGACTTTGTAGCCTTTCAGACTCACTTTTGAACACGCTTCGTCCAGCACGTCGATCGCCTTATCCGGCAGATGACGATCCGTAATATAACGTTCTGACATAAGTACTGCTGCCTCAAGTGCTTTCTCTTCGATCACTACTTTATGGTGTGTCTCATACTTTTCTTTCAGACCTTCAAGAATTTTCCGGCACTGTTCCTGCGTTGGTTCTTCCACAGAAACAGGCTGGAAACGCCGTTCCAGGGCTGCATCTTTCTCTATATATTTCCTGTATTCTGCAATCGTAGTTGCACCGATCAGTTGCAATTCTCCTCTGGACAGCGACGGCTTCAGGATACTTGAGGCATCAATCGCACCTTCTGCACCTCCCGCACCGATCATCGTATGGATCTCATCCAGGAAAAGAATGATATTCCCCGCTGCCTTTACCTCTGCAACCAGTCCTTTTATTCGCTCTTCAAACTCTCCACGATATTTTGAACCTGCGATCAGTCCTGGAAGATCCAGCGTATAGATCCTCTTTCCTTTCATCTTTTCAGGTACTAACCCGGATGCGATCTGCTGTGCCAGTCCTTCGATAATGGCAGTCTTTCCAACTCCAGGCTCTCCTACCAGACAGGGGTTATTCTTCGTCCTTCTGCTCAGGATCTCCATCAGACGATACATTTCCTGCTCCCTTCCGATGACCGGGTCCAGTTTTCCCTCTTCTGCACGGGCTGTCATATCGGTACAGAACTGTTCCACCATTGCCCCGCCTCCATGAGGCTCATCCTGAAGGCTGTCCTGATATTCTTTGGGATCGATCCCTACTGCGAACATAATATCCTGAAATAACTTCTGAAGATTCACATTCAATGTGATCAGGATCCGCGTCGCTACACAGTCAACATCCCGGATCATTGCCAGCAGCAGATGCTCCGTTCCGACATATTCTGTATGCAGTCTGCCACACTCCTGTTCGCTGCTCTTCAAAAGGAACTGGAATCTCGGACTCTGCTCCGGTCTTGTACTGACCTTCACCTCTTCATCCGGTGCTACCAGTTCATCGATCAGGCGTGAGATCTTTTCTGCATCCACACCGTTCTTTGCAAGCACCTGTCCGGCTACTCCTGAATACTCTTTCCGAAGTGCAAGCAAAAGATGCTCTGTTCCTATATAAGGATGCTTTCTCTCTCTTGCTATTTTACCGGCCTGCTTTATCACATTCTCCATCGGCTTTGTATAAGGTATCTGCATCTTTACCTCCTCAACTTACTCTTAATCACTCATAATCATCAAATATCTCATCTACCAGCTCATGCACTTCACTTCTTGAGATATTCTTACAACAGCCACGGGCAAGTACAATCCGAAGCTGTCTCCGCATCTCCTCCAACTGCTCCAGCTTATCCACGTCCAGTGCGATCACCGCTCCTCTTCTTTTATCCAGACTGATATAGCCTTCCCTTTTCAGGACGTTATACGCTTTATTCACCGTATGCATATTGACACCGACTGTATCTGCAAGCTGCCTGACTGACGGCAATGAATCTCCTTCATGTATCACCGAGGTAGCAATCCCCATGATGATCTGGTTACAAAGCTGGATATAAATTGCTTCATCACTGTTAAAATCTATTTCTAATATCATGCCGCTTCCCCTTCCTCTGTTGTGTTATATCCATACTAGCACAATCTCCTGTTTTCATCAAGTGCAAAGAAAAAAGGCAAAAGCCCGTTAAAGAACTTCTGCCTTTTTCATTTTTTCCTCTTTCGGGAACCGGATCTCAATCTTTGTTCCCTTGCCCGGTTCACTGTTCACAGTAACCTTCGCTCCATGCAGGATCGCTCCGTGCTTCACAATAGACAAGCCCAGTCCTGTACCGCCACGCTCTTTTGAATGGCTCTTATCCACCCGGTAGAATCGTTCAAAGATCCGTTCCTGATGTTCCTCCGGGATTCCGATCCCCGTATCGCTCACACTAATCTTTGGCCCGTCCAGCGTATTTCCGACCCAGACCGAAACACTTCCACCATCACGGTTATACTTGATCGCATTCTCAGTAATATTATAGATCATCTCATCCAGAATCTGCCGGATTCCATGACAGAATACCGGTTCTCCACTCAAAGCCACTGAAATTTTCTTCTCTGAACACTGCGGGGAAAGACGGCTGACGATCTCACGGGTCAGCTCATAAAGCTCCACATCTTCTTTTTCCAGTTCTACTGATTCTTCATCCAGTTTCGATAATTTAATGATATCTTCCACCAATGTGATCAGCCGACGTGCTTCCTTATAGATCCTTTTTGAAAATCCAGGGATGTCCTCTGCACGTACCAGCCCGTTCATCATGATCTCTGCGTAACCGGAAATCGATGTCAGCGGTGTCTTCAGCTCATGGGAAACATTTGCCGAAAATTCCTTTCTCATATTCGCGACCGCTTCTTTTTCTTTATTCTGCCGGTCGATGGCTTCCAGAAGCGGTACCATTTCAGGATAGATCACATTGTCCAGAGGATGCTCCAGATCCAGATGCATCACCGGTTCCATCAGACGCTTCGTCTGCCAGTTTGCAAGGAACAACGCCAGTGCGATACCGATCACAGATAAGACCAGCATAACCGGAAGGATATTCCATGCGGTTCGGATCAGGCTGTCCATCGGTCTGGCAAGCCGCAGCACACTTCCATCATCCAGGCGGATCGCACAGTAGTATAATTCTTTTCCTACCGTATCCGACATACGGATATCCTCCCCCTGTCCTTCCGCCAGTGCCTGCTTTACTTCAGCTCTCGACTTATGGTTCTCCAGCTTTTTACTGCTGTCCGAATCATACAGAACATCTCCACTCTGGGAAATAAATGTAAGACGGGTGTCCTCATCCGCCTTTATCATTGGTTCTAATTTTTTCAGATATTCTTCTCCTGCGACATCCACACCGCTGCTGAGATAGGCCGCTTCCTGCTGTACTTCCTTTTCCAGGATTCCAAGATTTTGATTATACAGAATCACTGTCATGATGACATAGAAAGGAAATAATGTCACCAGCAAGATCAGCATCATACTTTTCTGGATCTTCTGCTTCATTATTCTCCTCCCACACGATAACCTACTCCGCGTACCGTCTGGATCAGATCACCCTTTTCCCCCAGCTTCTGCCGGAGCGTACGCACATGGACATCCACGGTTCTTGTCTCACCGTCAAAATCATATCCCCAGATCTCAGTCAGAAGCTGGTCGCGTGTCAGGACGATTCCCTTATTCAACATCAGCTTTTCAAGCAGTTCAAACTCCTTTAATGTGAGAGCTACTTCCTTTCCATTCACCGTAACGTCATGCTTTTTGATATTCATGCAGACTCCGGAAAGCTCAATCTGTGATTTTTCTTCCGTCTTTCTGCTTCTTCTCAGGACTGCCTTGATCCTGGATACAAGCTCCATCATCCCGAATGGTTTCGTCACGTAATCATCCGCTCCCGAATCCAGTCCGATCACCTTGTCATACTCCGAACCTTTCGCAGTCACCATGATCACAGGAATATCCTTTGTCTTTGAAGAAGATTTTAGCTTCTTTAAAAGCACCATTCCATCATCCCCGGGTAGCATAATATCCAGCAGGATCAGCTCCGGTGTATCAAATGCCAAAGCTTCCATAAAAGCAGCTCCGTCCGCAAATCCTTTTGCTTTGAGTCCGGTCGTCTCCAAAGTATAAATTACCAGCTCTCTGATATTATCATCGTCTTCCACGCAATAAATCATCTCAGTACTCTCCTTTAGCTTTCATGCAGTGCAGCACTGTCCTTATGAACACCTGTAATAGAAAATTCCACCCACTCTGCAATATTCGTGGCATGATCTCCGATCCGCTCCAGATATTTTGTCACCATGATCAGATCAAAGATCCGGTTTCCCTGTTCTCCATGCTCTGCTTTGATATAGGCAATCATCTTATCGCGGATCTCATCAAAATACGCATCAATCTTATCATCCGAAGCCATCACTTTCCTTGCAAGCTCCAGATCTTTTTCCACATATGCCACTACACTGTCCCTGACCATCGTACTGACTCCGGTTGCCATTGCACCGATCAAATCAATATCCTGTGCCACATTCTCATATTTTGCAGAAATAATGATCTCTGCGATATCGGAAGTCTGATCCCCGATCCGCTCCATATCTGTGATCATTTTCAGTGCCGCAGAAATTCTTCTTAAATCTTTTGCCACCGGCTGCTGCTGGAGCAGAAGCTTCAGACACAGACGCTCAATCTCTTTCTCCATCTGATCGATCTCTTCATCTTCCGCTACTACGATCCTTGCCTGTCCGGCACTTCCCTCTTTCAGTGCCTGGGTTACCTTTGAAATTGCAATCTCACATAATTCTCCCATATGGGTAAGCTGTTCATCCAGATGATGCAACTGCTGATCAAATCTATTACGCATAATTTAACCGAACCTCCCTGTAATATAATCCTCTGTCTTTTTATTCGCCGGAACGGAGAATAAAGTCTCTGTATTATTATATTCAATGACTTCTCCCAGAAGGAAAAACGCCGTATTGTCAGAGATACGGACTGCCTGCTGCATATTGTGCGTAACCATGACAATAGTATAATCTTTTTTCAGTTCCATCGCAAGGTCTTCAATCTTGGATGTAGAAATCGGATCCAGTGCGGATGTCGGTTCATCCATCAGCAGAACTTCCGGTTCTACCGCCAATGCACGGGCGATACACAGTCTCTGCTGCTGTCCCCCCGACATTCCCAATGCACTCTTTTTCAGACGATCCTTACATTCTTCCCAGATTGCCGCATTTCTCAGTGACTTTTCTACAATATCATCCAGCTTTGCTTTTGACCGGATTCCATGTGTTCTTGGTCCATAAGCAATGTTGTCATAAATGCTCATTGGAAATGGATTTGGCTTCTGGAAAACCATTCCGACTCTTTTTCTGAGCAGATTGACATCCATTCCTTTGAAGATATTCTGTCCGTCAAGAAGAATTTCCCCGTTAATACGACATCCCTCCACAAGGTCATTCATACGGTTGATCGACTTTAACAATGTAGATTTACCACATCCGCTAGGGCCGATAAAAGCAGTGATCTTATTCGCCTCGATTTCGAGATTCACATTCTTGAGAGCTTTAAAATCACCATAATATAAATCCAGATTTTTGATACTTAACTTCGACATTCTTTTTTCCTCTCTATTTTTTCGTCAGCCGCTTTGCGATCATGCCCGATAAAGTATTGATCACGACAACCAGGATCAGCAGGATCACTGCCGTTGCATACGCCTGGTTCATATACAGACCTTCACTGGAAAGCATATACATATGCACTGCCAGCGTACGACCCGACCCAAACGCATTTTTCGGGATCTGTGCTACCGTTCCCGCCGTATAGATCAAGGCTGCTGTCTCTCCCACGATCCTTCCGATGGCAAGGATGACACCTGCCAGGATTCCCGGAACTGCACTTGGAAGTACGATCTTAAATACCGTCCTCAGCTTGCCTGCTCCCAGTCCGAAACTTCCTTCCCGGTAGGAGTCCGGAACCGATTTTAAAGCTTCTTCCGTTGTTCTCATAATTAATGGAAGAATCATAATGGATAAGGTAAACGCTCCTGCCAGGATTGAAAATCCCCAGTGCAGTGCATTCACAAAGAACAACATACCGAACAGGCCATATACGATTGACGGGATTCCCGACAGAGTTTCCGTTGTCAGACGGATCACGTCAATAAATTTGTTTCCTCTTCCTGCATATTCCACCAGAAAAACGGCTGAGAAGATTCCAAACGGAACTGCAATAAGCAAGGAAAGCAGGGTCATCACTACCGTATTAACTAACGCCGGAATAACCGAAGCGTTCTCCGATGTATAATGTAACGAGAACAGGGACGGTTTCATATACGGCAGACCGTTGACCAGAATATAGATAATCAGAAAGATCAGCACTGCAAATGTCACCAAGGCTGCCAGCATGACCAGAAGCATTAGGACGAATGATCCCGGATGCTTCAGGTACGAACGCATCTTGTCGCGTGCCGACAAACAGTTCACAGCATTCTCATTCATGTTCACCCCTCCTCTTCAACAATGCCACACTAAAGTTAATAATCAGGATAAAGACAAATAAGACAACCCCGGTAGCAATCAGTGCTTCTCTGTGCAATCCGGTTGCATAGCCCATTTCAATGACGATATTTCCGGTCAGTGTACGCATTCCCAAAAGCATATTTGAAACCAGTCTCGGCTGATTTCCAACAATCATGATCACTGCCATCGTCTCTCCGATCGCACGTCCGATTCCCAGCACAATTCCTGCGATCACTCCTGATTTTGCGGCCGGGATGATCACGGTAAAAATACTTCTCTCATGCGTTGCTCCCAGAGCCAATGCACCTTCATAATACTGCTCCGGTACAGCCCGCATGGCACTTTCTGTTGTTCCGATGATCGTTGGAAGAATCATCATGCCTAGTATGATCGAAGTTGTCAGCACGCCTTTTCCATCCCCTGATTTCTCTACCAGTCCCATCATTTTCATCCATTTTCCAAAATCGCGGATCATCGGAACTATTACGACCAGTCCGAAAAAACCGTAGACAACCGATGGGATTCCTGCCAGCAGCTCTGTTGCCGCTTTCAGTGGTTTATAAATTTTCTTTGGACAATACATTGCCATAAATACCGAGGTAAGGATTCCGATCGGAACTCCGAAAATGATCGCTCCCGCTGTCACGTAAATACTTCCGATGATCATCGGAAAAATTCCGAACAGCTTATTTCCCGGACGCCAAATATCTCCGGTGATAAATTTTACAAATCCAATTTCTCTGATCGCAGGGATTCCATTTGCAAAAAGAAAGATGCAAATAAGAGCTACCGCCAGCACCGAAGTACAGGCGGCGATAAAGAAGACTCCCTGCATGACCTTCTCAGTCACTGCTTTTGATTTCATTCTTTTTTCCTCTTAATCTGTCAAGATCGTATCAAATTACTTTCTTTGTCAATTATTTTGTAATCTCATCCCATGTAGATACATTTCCCACATAAATATCTTTTACCTGATCGGCTGACAGCTCATCCAGCGGATTTGCATTGTTTACGACTACTGCGATTCCGTCTGTAGCAATCACTGTAGGCTCAAGCTCTGCTGCTTCTTCCTCTTTCAGTTCTCTGGATGCCATACCGATATCATAACTTCCCTCAATCGTAGAAGTCATACCTGTTGTAGAATCGGATGTCTGAAGCTCGATACTTGCATTCGGGTTGACAGCTTTGTAAGCCTCGATCAGTTTCTCCATCAGAGGGGATACAGAAGAAGAACCACCAACTACACAGCTTCCTGAAGGCTTTGTTCCTGCATAATCTTTTACATCTGCAACAGCAATATACTTCTCATCTGCTACTACTTTCTGTCCTTCTGTACTCATGATAAAGCTCATAAAGTCTTTTGCGACTTTGTTATTAAGATCTTTCTTTACTGCGATATTAAACGGTCTGGATACTTTGTATGAACCGTTCTCGATATTCTCTGCAGTTGCTTCTGCTCCGTCAATCTTCAGTGCTTTTACACTGTCATTCAGAGAACCAAGTGACACATAACCGATCGCATACTCATTGTCTGCAACTGTTGTCAGCATAACAGAAGTATTATTTGTGATCTGTGCATCTGTTGTTGTCATGTCAACCTTTGTTCCGTCATCCTGCTTCTCTTCAATTCCGAACAACTCAATGAAGGCTCCTCTTGTACCTGAACCATCCTCACGGGAAACGATCGTAACATCACTTGTCTCATCCCAGTCGGAAGTTGCATCTGACTGATTTGCGTCTGCACCTTTTGTATCTGTGCCATTGCTACTTCCACATCCAACTGCTGTTACTGCTACCATACTTACCATCATTACCGCTGCGGCAATTTTTTTCATTTTCATTTTTTAATCTCCTTTTTCATATCGGACTCTTTTCGTCCCAATCTCTTTTCTGGTCTTTTGGTACTTTTTCATTTTCCCCCTGACCACGATATTTATGATAAAAGACGATTGTTAAATGTAAAATCGGGCGATTGTTAAATCTGGGTAAAGCATGACAGACACGATCCAGCCTTTCAAAAGCAAAGCATGACAGACACGATTCAACTTTTCAAAAAGTAAGAAAGACCACAGATATGGACTCTTCTCTGCTATACATCCTCTTTCCCGGACATCCGGTAAAGGAAGTACTATCACTCCACATCTGCGGTCTTTTTTAAACTCTTTATTTATCTGCCCTGCCATAACAGGGAATTTTTTTATTCGCCTTTGCCGTCACTCTGAAAATTGTCATTCAACCGTAACAGACTTTGCGAGATTTCTCGGCTTATCAACGTCCAGTCCTTTTGCCACACTGACGTAATAACCCATTAGCTGCAACGGTACGATTGCAAGACTGGTTGCAAAGAATGATTCGGTCTGCGGTACATAAACTGCGAAATCTGCCGTATCTTCAATATTATAATTTCCATAGGTCGTCAGCCCCATCAGATAAGCTCCACGGCTCTTGACCTCCACCATATTGCTGATCGTCTTTTCAAAAAGAGCTGCCTGCGTCGCAACACCGACTACCAGGATACCATCCTCGATCAGACTGATCGTTCCATGCTTCAGCTCTCCTGCTGCGTAAGCCTCCGAATGAATATAACTGATCTCCTTCATCTTCAGGCTGCCTTCCATACTGATGGCATAATCAATTCCTCTTCCGATAAAGAAAACATCCTTTGCATTTGCATACTTGCTTGCGAACCACTGGATACGCTCCTTGTCATCCAACGTCTTCTGTATCTTCTCAGGGAGTGTGCCAAGCTCTTCGATCAGGGCTGCATACCGTTCCTCCGAGATCACATCCTTCACCTTTGCCGCCTGGATCGCCAGCAGATACATTGCGATCAACTGGGTACTGTATGCCTTTGTCGTGGCAACCGAGATCTCAGGGCCTGCATAAGTATAAAGAATATAATCACTTTCTCTCGCAATGCTGGAACCTACTACGTTCACGATACCAAGTACCGGAATCTTGCGTTCTTTCGCAAGGCGGAGTGCTGCAAGGCTGTCTGCCGTCTCACCGGACTGAGAGACGATCACAACCAGTGAATTTTTCACAAGCTTTGGATTCCGGTAACGAAATTCTGATGCAAGATCAACTTCCACCGGAATATCTGCCAGTTCTTCAATCACATATTTTCCTACCATGCCAACATGATAAGCAGAACCACACGCGACAATATAGATTCTCTCTATCTCCTGCAGCTTTTCATCGGTAAGTCCGGTTTCGGAAAGATCGATCTTTCCATCCTTCACATATGCACCAATCGTATCACGGACTGCTCTCGGCTGCTCATGGATCTCTTTCAGCATAAAATGCTCATATCCGCCCTTTTCTGCCGACTCCGCATCCCACTTGATCTCAACCTGTTCCTTCTGGATCTCTTCTCTGTCGATATTATAAAAATGGATCTCATCCTGAGAAAGCTCCGCAATCTCATGGTTTCCGATATAGTATACATTCCTTGTCTTATCAAGAATTGCCGGAACATCCGATGCGATGAGACATCCGGTCTGACTCTTTCCAATAATCAACGGACTGTCTTTTCTTGCTGCAAATATCTTCCCCGGATGATCATGGAACATAATCCCAAAAGCATAAGATCCTCTGATTCGCAGCATTGCTCTGGAAATCGCCTCCAGCGGAGTCCCTGTCTTCCTATAATAATAATCGACCAGCTTCACCGCAATCTCCGTATCAGTCTGGGAATAAAATGCATATCCCGACTTAATCAGCTTATCTTTTAATTCCTGATAATTTTCAATAATACCATTATGAACAAGTACCACCGACTTGTCATCTGTGCAATGCGGATGGGCATTGTTCTCTGATGGTTCTCCGTGCGTTGCCCAGCGAGTATGGCCGATACCACACGTTCCCGGTACTGCGTGACCCTCATTCGTCTTTTCAGATAAAATTTTCAGGCGGCCCTTAGCTTTGACTACAGTTATATCTCCTGTATCCTCGTTGCGAATGGCAATTCCTGCGGAGTCATATCCGCGGTATTCCAGTTTCGACAACCCTGCAAGCAAAATTGGTGCCGCCTGTTCTGTTCCTACATATCCAACTATTCCACACATCTTGAGAATCCTCCTCTAAAATAAATTAAGATTAAAGATTCCCCCCTGATTCCCTGTCTCAATCCATAGAACTAACTATTTAAATTAATAATAGAAAAGCTGTCAATGACAGCCTTTCTTTTCTTCTTATTCAGATCTTAAATTTCTTTTCTGCTTCTTACTACAGCAAATGCACCGATACCAAGAAGAACTACTGCCATACCTGCAACCGGGATCATAGAGTTCTGTCCTGTCTTCGGAGAAACTGCAGTACCATTTCCTTTGGATGTACCAGTTGTTGTGTTACCATTATTATCATTTCCACCATTTGCAGCCGCCAGCTTATAAATCAAAGATACCGGAGTCCCTGCTGAAACTGAGTGGAAGTACGCCGCTACCTGGTTTCCGCTGACTCTCACACCTTTAACCACTTCCCAGCCATGCTCTGCACAATAATAAAGAATATCAACAATCATACCATCTGTCATATTGTTCGCAACAAATGTAACCTTTACAAGGTTGCCCGCTGATGCCTGCACACCTGTCACTCCGAGGTTCATTACCGGAGACAGGAACTTGTATCCTGAAATATCATATCCTTTTACTTCAAGACCTTTCTCCGTATAGTAAGCCAGTGATGACGGAAGATTTCCATCAAATGCCGCTTTAACACTTGCACTTGACTTTGCATCATTTATCTCATCTACGACCTTCTGAAGGTCATCATCATAAGCTCCCGGTGCAACCGGTTCTAATGAAATCGTTCCTTTATCAGTACTTGCATTCGGCATATCAATAGTGCCTACAATGCTTCCTGCAGCCAACGCACTTACACTCATTGCCAATGCGGTAACAGCAGCAACAACCCCCGTCATAAATCTCTTTTTCATTATTTTCCTCCTAGTCTTCCTTATAAAATCCGTTATTGGTATATACATATGTATGAATTATATCATGTGCCTTATAAAACTTCAATTACTCACTTTAAATTTTTTGTCATTTTTCATCAATAAAAGTTAGATTTCATTCCATTTTTTCTACAAGATAGGCCTGCACTACATAACGGTAAGCATCTCCTGCCCGATCGCAGGTTGATAACGTAAGTATCTTACTTTCCGTACTCACCGGAGCCGACTGGTCAAGCATCGCTCCCATTGTCCTCTGATTCAGGATATCATTCAGATACGCCTGCCGGTTATAGTCTTCCGCTCCCAAGTTATAATACAGGAGTATATGCCGGTCATCTGTACGGTAAGCCGCAAAAATCTTATATTTCAAGATTGCATCCGGCGTATAAATCACCAGATCCTTATGGTCATTAAAATATGTATCTTCTTCATATTTATGAAGTCCGGCAAACATTGATCCATCTTTCATATTATGTCCATACAAAAGAGTAATCGGATCATCAAAATTTTTCTTATTATAATTTTCAGAATAAATTGCTCCACTTACACTGTCTGTCTTTTCTGCTGAATGATTCAGATAATAAGCGTTATCTTCACTGCTTTGTACAATCGGATAATCAATTACTGTATCCGGAATCGTGATCCACGCATAAATATCAGGATTCTCTTTCTGCAACGAATCAAAATCTACCGGGATATCTATCTTCTTTTCCTCTTCCGGAACTTTCTGTCTCTTCTCTGCATTTTTTTCCTGCATCGCCAGATACTCTTGTTCGGCCTTTTTTTCCATCCACCATGTTCCCGCAATAAATCCGATCAGCAGTATCGCTGCCGCAAAAGCACAGACTGCAAGAATCATCCACTTTTTCTTATTATTTTTTCTGTCCTGCTTTGCATTTTCCTTTCCGGTCTCCTGCATCACTCTGTATCCTCCCCGGCTGACACTTCATTGTAAAATGTATTCAGGATCAGCTCATAAAGTGCCTGATCGTCCACATACATCTCATCATACACGGTTCCTCTTTGGGCATCTGCCTGCAAGGTAACAATATCGTCTTCACTAAATGACATTGATAATCCTTTTGTTGCAAGATAAACAGCATCATTCAGATCAATATCGGTCACCATCTTACCGGAAAGCTCATGATACAATCTTGCCGGCAGCCCCATATCTGATTTCATCTTTTCAATCGCAGTCTGTGCAAAATTCAGCAGATAGGTCTTCTGACGTGCCATTCGCAGATTATTGCTGAAATCAATCGCTGTATCTCTGGATCTGACAAAACTTAAAGCCTGTTTTCCATTCAACGTCACTGTACTGCCCGCACTGAATTGATTTGGCATCATCTGTGCAAGATCCTCCGGAATCGTCACGGTGACTCCGCCAACTGCATCATTCAACTGCTCAACAGCTTCCATATTCAATGCCACATATGAATTAATAGGGATTCCATAAAAGAGATTGGAAACTGCATCAACCATATACTGACAACTCGTCTCTTTTCCATCTCCGAATGCATAAGCAAGTCCAAGATGATTTTCTGCATCTCCCACATAATTTCCCTTATAATCAAATGTCTTGATCGGTGTCATCGTATCTCTCGACATACCAATAATCCGCACCTTGTTCTTACTTTCATCCATCACCAGAAGGAAAATGGAATCTGCCTGTCCACTTTCACCGGAAATTCCTTCAATCTGCTGAATTTCTTCACTGTTCTGATCGATTCCCATCACAAGGATCGTAATCACATTTTCATTGTACTGATAAGCTTTCCCATTATACCAGATCAGTCCTGAATCATCGGTCTGTATCCGGTTCTCCACCTCACTGATATTATCCTTTGCATTGAGCTTACCACTGACACGCAGGACATGATAACCTCCAAAAGCACAAATTCCTGCAAGTAGAATCAGTGCAAGCAGGATCATGATTCCACGGATGATATAACGAACCGGCTTATTCTTCTTTGCAAGCAGCCGCCATAATACTACAGATGCCGCTCCAATCAACGTCCAGGGAATATTCAGTAGAAAATGCCTGATATCAAACATTCCTTCCAACAATACCATCTGTACGGTCTGCGTACACAGACTCAGCATCACCGCCGCTCCGGCTGCTTTAAAAATCATCTTTTTCCCAATACACTGCCATGCAAAAAGGATTCCGACCGGCAGGAACAAAAATCCATAAAAAGAATTACAGATGAGAACCGTTCCACTATACAAAACAATCACGCACCATGCACAGACTCTTCTGACCAGAATCTTCCTTCTTTCCGTAATCTTCAATCTTGAAATCACAATTCCATAAAATGCCAGTAAAACGATGCTCAAAATCCCGGCAATCCCATATCCTTCAAACGGAATATGAGCATATGCCTCCGATAACGGCTCAAGGAATTTCCCTATACTGCTCACTTCATTCATTTATCTACTCCCTCGTACTTCCTGAAAACCGAGGCTCTTCGCCAGATACTTTTACAATGTATCTTCGGTATTCATCGTTTCTTCATCCAGTTCTGCATATTTTCTGTATTTCTGATATTTACCATATCTTCCATAGCCATATCCGCTCTGAGAAATATATCCGCCCGTATCACGGTTGATCACATAACCAATCAGCTTCTCTTTTTCTTCAAAAGAATTCATTCCCACCCGGATCTCTTTTGCATCTGCCTTATCAACTCTTACTACATACAAAACTTTATCTGCATAGGATGACAGGATCATCGCATCCGAAAATACATAAGAAGGAGCCGCATCCATCAGGATCACATCATATTCTTTTCTTAATTTTTCCAACAGACTGTTCATTTTTTCCTCATCGATCAGTCCTGAAACCTTTCCCTTTTTCTGACCTGCACGGAAAAATGTTACCCCGTCCTTCACGACCTGAATCTCCTCCGGCGTACTTTCACCTCTGAAATATTCTGTCAATCCTGGTCCTTCCGGGAGCTTCATCAGTTCACTTACGGACGGTTTTCTCAGATCACCGTCAAGCAATGCAACTTTCATCCCTTCCTGTGCAAATGCAAGTGCCATATTCACAGAAGTCATTGTCTTTCCTTCTGCAGGGATCGTACTCGTAATCAGCAGGACCTTATCACCTGTACGTCTCATGATCTGCTGCAATCTTGACTGGATCATCAGCATTGACTGCTTAAATCCCCAGTCAATTCTCTTATTTGTGATCAAAAGCTTTAATTTTTTATTATTAGAACGCTTCTTCGGTACAACTTCCGGAATGCAACTGATACATCTCGCAGAAGTGATCTGCTTCATATCACTCTCTTTTCGTACTGTTCTTACACTGAGAAGATACACGGTAGCCAATGCAAAGCATACCACCAGTCCCGCCAGAAATCCTTTTGCAAAAATTGCTGCCAGCGAATTGACATTTACAGGTCTGCCGGAAGATGCCGCCTTATCTATAATCTGCAGTTCCACCGTTCCGGTTGTCTTAGAGACCCATTTCGGATAAACTTTCTGGAATGCCTCAAGCAGCGAATTTACACTTTCATAATCATTCGTTGATATTGTTACAGAAAAGAAATTGGATTCATCCGTATTGCTTGAAACAATTGAAAATCCTCCAGATACTTTCCCATCCACCGCTGAAAGAAGATCCTTTTTAAACTCATCATTCGCAGTCAGTACCGGTATACTCTTGCTCAGCCGCTTCGCAACCGCGGAATTGACTGTCATATATTCGGTTCCTGATGCCGCATATGTAATCTTTGCAGAATAAACTGGTTCATAAGTAAATTCAAAATAAGATACAATCATTCCTGCCACGATCACAAAGATCAGCAAAAACTGCAGCCAGAACTTTTTCAGGCAGCTCAGGTAATCCTGCAGCCAGCTCACAAGATCTATCTTTTCCATCTCTTCTGCTTCTGTAATATTCCTTTGTTCCTCTGTCTGCATCTGCTTACTCCCCTGCATTCTCTATCTTTGCATTTTCTTTATAATACTTACTGTAACCATCCCGGTCTTTACTGGTATCACGTTCTCCCCTTGTCATGTTCAGTACACCGCCGATCACTGTCACACCATTTTCTTCCAACAGATCCACCGCATCATTGACAGCGACTGCATGCACCTCATCCTGACGCATGACCATCAACATCGCATCTGCTGTCTCTGATATGATCTCAGCATCACGGATCAGTTCCAATGGCGGAGTGTCCATAACAACATAATCGAACTGCTCTTTCAACTGATCGATCAGCGAAATAAACCGCTCTGATCCTAACAGACGATGCGGCTTTGCGACCGCCTTTTTTTGCCAGATACAATCCATCGGATGTGCCTGCACTTCCATCTGCTTCAGCACTTGATCCAGTTCACATTTTCCAAGCAGATATTCAGAAAACTGCTCTTTTGGATCTACCGTTGCATCAAAAATCTTTGCCAGGGACGGATGCCGCATATCACAGTCAACCAAAACTACTTTCTTTCCTCTTCGTGCAAGATTCAGGGCAATATTAGCTGTCACTGTACTCTTGCCATCATTTTCTTTAATACTTCCAACCATTAAAGTCTTATAACCTTCTGCCGACATCTCTGATCTGATCGATGTTACAATCCGGTCTACTGCTTCTTCATACACATGATCCGTATCCTGGTCTGAGATCAGCAGTGCTTTCTGCCCCGACTTCTTTTTTACATAATCCAAAGAACCGATCATCGGAATATCCAGCAGACGCTTTGCCTGCTCCATACTGTGAATCTTATCTGTAAAAATACATAAGCATACAGTTGCTCCAATGCCTCCTGCCAGCACCAGCAAAATCAAAAGCAACGAATATCTTAAAGTTGCTTTTTCTGTCTTCTGCACATTATTCGCTGAAATACTGCTCAATGACTGCAATACATACCCTGATTCAAAATAATCCGAAAGCTCCGGATACTGCTGCAATGCTCCTTTCAGCAGTTTATAAGCACTCTCCGCATTCGTTCCCGACGCACTCATTCTGATAATATTCGTATCGGCAACAACTGACGCACTCAGGTTTCCCTTTACACGACTGCTACCGGAAGCTTTCATGATCTGATCTCTCATCGTATCACTGTTCAGAACATTCACACTTCTCTCAAGTGCATTCTCTATATTCGTCTCAGCAAGTTTTTCGCTCGTATTATCCCTCGGAATTACACACAGGTTCACACTCACTGTATAAGTATCCTTCAGGCTGTGATCCAGAATCACATAGGAAAACATTCCCGTCAAACACACACACATCAAAATAAAAACCGCATTTTTCTTAAGGGTTCTGAAAATATATCTCAGATCAATCTGTGAATCTAAACTCTGACTCTTATAACCTTCCTGACTCATATTTCCTCCCCTCATTCAACAACCACGATCAGTTTTGCGGTACAATCCAAACCGCTGGCCGGTGACGTATAAAGATAACTTACTGTATAAACTCCCGGTGTATAGATATCTACTCCTGACTCAACGTAGATCTGCGTAATTGAGATCTGATTATCCGGATCTGCCACATTCTCCGAAAATACAACCTGCTTTACCTTATCGTATTCTTTGATCTGAGTCAGATAACTATTAGGATCAAACTCAGATCCCGCCTGCAGATACACCAGATAGGAACTCAGATTGATCTGCGGACGTGCCGCATTTCCATCGTATACCTCCACCTGAATCGGAAGTGTTACTGTATCGCCTACACTGTTCGTCACACTCACTGTGCAATCATAAAATCCCTGCTGCGGCTTCTTATCAAGAACCGCTGTATCTCCACCGATCGAAATAAAAGGAGTAATATTCCCGTCAATACAATCTGTTGCTGAAAAATAGGACAAAAGATTAATCTGCTTGCCCGCCGGAAACCTCAAAGCATCTGATAATTCAAATTTCGGTGATTCATAATCTGTATAATGAAGGGTCCGCGTCAGCTTTCCAAGATTACTGGAATGGTCGAACCCTACATAAGTAATATCAAAATCACCGCTTCCATCTTCTTTCTTTTTGATATGATCAATCATCACACTCCCAGATACATTTCCATCCTTTTTATCCACTGCAACCACACCGTTCTTGAGTTCCTCATCTGTTGCCTCGATTGATGCTGTCACTTCGGCCTTTTCTGCACTTAATACCGGCGGTGTAGTATCCTTCTGGTATGCGGATATAAAGGCATAAGCCCCTCCACCAACCAGAGAAGCTGCACAGAGTGCCAATGCAACAATCTTACTTTCTTTCATCCTTTAACTCCTTCACTTTATCTTAACCGGATCGTCGGATTTCCTTTTAATATCCTGCTCGGATTTTCCGACAGCCACATTTTTATCTCCATGGAAGTATACCTCTGCTCCAGATAATGGATCAGCTCATCCATCTGAGGTGTCCGATGCAGACTGTCATGTGCATCCGACGCAATCACCTGTACAATCCTGTCATCCATCATCCGGATCGCCATCTCTCTGCATTTCTTTCCAAATTCCCCCAGAATACTTCCCTTATTCACCTGCAGCACACAACCTCTTTCTGCCAGATAATATGCCAGTTCCGGATCCTCCTGAATAAAGGTGTATCTTTCAGGGTGTGCCAATATGATATTATACTTCATTTGTTGTAAGTCCGCAACCATTCTGCAAACTCTTTCAGGCGATTCCCGAAAGTCAAATTCGATCATCAGATACTTTGTATGATTAATAAAAAGAATCTCCCGATCCCGGATCAGTTGCATTGCCCTTTCGTTCATAAAAATCTCCATAGATGGGAAAATTTTTACCGGAATCTGCTGCCGATCCAACTCTTTCTGAAGCAAACGAAACTTTCTTACATACTCCTGTACCGTATAGTCATAATAATTTCCATGAGAAGAAGCTGCAATATAATTCACTCCGCCTGCTGCTGCCTGACGTGCCATCCGTATCGATTCTTCCATCGAACTGGCACCATCGTCCAGTCCTGGCAAAATATGCATATGCAGATCGACCATTTTCTTCCCCCTCTTCCCTTTATTTACCGAAACCTATTACTATTAACGTAAGTGCTTACTTTCTATTATCTTAACCCCAATTTCTTCATCATGCCTTCAACATCACTCAATTCTTGTCCCTTCGCATTCGCCTTCAGTTCCTGCACACTCCGATTCCAGCGTCCATCTGCGATCATCTTAAAGAATCTCTTCGCCTCATAATACGGCTGAATATATCTTTTCCCCTCTAACGACGGATAGGACCAACATAATTCTTCATACGGAAGCCATATTCTGCGTATGACACTTTTCAATTTCCCCTGATTCCGAACTTTCTGCACAATTGCCCAGTTTTCAACACTTCCATATACACCTCCGCCAGCCAGAATAAACCGTTCCACCTGATGCGTTAATTCTGTATGCTCTGCCTTTCCGAACCAGACTTCTGTCACCGATCTGACTGCATATTCAAATTCTTCCAGTCCACAACGTTCCAGTTTTTCCTCTCTTTTTTTCTCCTGCTTATCTTTCACAGAATGATTCAAGATCCAGAGATCCAGGAAGAAACGGATTCCACAACCACCTGTCGTAAAATGCTGCTTCATATGCTCCAGATGAAATGCATAGAAATCTGCATCTGACATCTTGCACTCATATCCCGTTCTTTCTACATGCGTCCAGATATACTCCGGGGAAAATTCTACCGTCTGCCCGTCTTTGATAAGATTTAAATGCAACTCCAGATGCACATGTTCATCTCTGTAGAAATTTGCATTTTTCTTATCTTTTGACTCATACAAAAATCCACATTCTTCTGTCAGAAATTTCTTCGCCTTTTCATAGTCCTCATCTCTGATCAAAATGTCAATATCACTGCTTGTCCTCATCCATGCTTCCGGATAAAAATCCCGGATCACCGCTCCTTTTAAAGGAAGGAAAAAAATCTTCTGCTGCTCAAAAACCGTTCGAATCTCTTCCAATGCCAACTCCTGACACGTATACCGATAGATTGCCAGATTTTCCTGCTGCCGAAACTTCTTCCGATACTTCTCTGATATGATATGGTTCTCACCATTTCCAACTGCTGCTGAGATCAAATGTGCCATATCCTGAGCCAGACTCATCTGATAAAATTTTTCCTGCTCTGTCTCCGACATTGCAATCAGCGGAACATCTTCTCCACAGATCACATTTCGCAGACATTGCAGCAGATTTTGTACTGTCTTTTCCACTTTTCTATCCTCATTATTTCTGTAAACTCATCTTTGCATATGCTGCCAGAGTAAAACCATCCGTAATTTTTCCATCCCGGATCCATTCGCCCAACTGCTCCCAATCCAATGCAATATGTCCTACTATTTCTTCTTCCTGTATCACCTGTGGAGCTTCATTCAACTCTGCCAGAAATACATCTGCCTTTGAACTCATTGCACCACTGTCCGGCACAATTTTTCCGAAACCTTTCCATTTTTCTGCCTGCACACCAAGTTCTTCCCATAATTCTTTTCCCGCATTCTCCTTTGCAGAAATTCCTTCTTCTCCAAAACCTCTTGGGAAACCGTACTGATATTCCCTGAGAGCATGACGATACTGCCGCAGTAAAATATACTTTCCATTATAATATGGAACGATAACAACCGCACCTCTCATAACGCGGTTCATCAGTCTTTCATATGCAAACAGACTTCCATTTTTTGAACGCACAACATCCACAACCATTAAATGGTAATGGCTCTCGTATACAATTCCGATTCTTCTGCCACTTTTTTGTGCAAATGCATACAGTTCCTTCGGGTCAAGTACCAGCGGAAGTTCCTCAGACTGGGCAAAAAGTTCCGGACACGTCCGACTTAATTCCAGATATTTTTCAATCGAATCCATTTCTGTTCCTTTTATTTCCATTCCCTTTCATCCCTATTTCTTACCAACTTCTTGTGAGCAGGTTTTCATTTTTTATTTCAGCCTTTTTCAACTTTCAGGCGTTCCCGACATTTTCTTACGATTTTCAGATCCGCCCACGTTCTTGTCAATTCCTCAATACTGTCTAAAATATCACAACTTGTCCACCAACGGGATATCATACCCGAAATCCCCGAACTCAGAATACCAAAAGCTATCACCTGCAAGACCGCCCATCCTATGGTCGCAGCCAATGAAAGCTCCTCTTCTACAGACACAATATCCTGTAGATAGTTCATTCCCAGCTCAATTCCTACAAAGATCACCACCCCAATGAGTGCATCTATGATATTTCTTTTTATTCCTTTATGTATACTTTTATCCCACTCTTTCAGCTCTTTCTCCATCCCCACTTCATAACAGCTTCCCGTCTGTAATTTTTCATTTTCAAGAGCCGGTTTCAGTTCCAACGTTTCCTGCACATTTTTCATCTGCAAAATCCGAATCGCACAACTCCAGTCCGGGAGTTTTCCTTGATAAAGTTCCCACGTTGTACTATCCTTTGCAGGAAAAACATGGCTCGGAGCAATCTCCTTCTCCCAGTAATCCTTCAATTTGCTTTTGAACCATTCACGGCAGGATTCTATATCTTTCGGATCATAATGCCTGGAAATTCCATAAATACTGTCTTCCATTGTAAGATTATAACATAGATCGAGCACCGCTTCTGCATATTCTGCCTTTTCTCCTTTCTCATTTTCGTGGAGATAAATATGCCAGGCACTCCGATATTCCTGACGATTCTGTAAACTTAAATCTTCCTCAACTCTTTTCAGAATTTCTACTGTATCCTGATCAGTAAGCGGATATGCAATTTCATGAAGATATTCTGTCAGTTTCTTTTGCTTTACCTTTTTAGGTGGATTCAAGGAAAATGCATTGACACTCAATGCCAGCAACGTCTTCACATAGCGGATCAAATATTCTATCTTTTCTTCACTATAATTTTCTTCATTATAACCAGATAATTCCCTCAGACACTCCGGGTCACTATAACGCAATGCTTTCAACAACTGTCTCAGCATCACAGCATCATCATGTGCAACGGGAACCCCTGAATAAATAAATGCACTCTTTTCAGACTCGGTTTTCTCTGCCTTCTTCAGAAATTCTTCTATCTTTCCCTGAAAATATTGCGACGGAGTACGCAACGTCCCATACTGCGAAATTCGGATCACCCCCATCTGACATAACTCAAAAAATGGTTCAAATGTATTTTCATTTTCAATCGCAGCAAGAAATGCACGAGAATCCGCTAACTGATTCATGGTCAGGATCACCTGGTTCCCATTCAGTATAATTTCCCGGAACATCCGTTCCTGTGCATATTGAATCTCTTCTTTTGAATTTCTTACAGAATCCAGTTCATATAAATAGACACTCTTATTCATTTCAGTTCCACCTCTACAATTTCAGGAATATTATTAAATCGTGAAATTACTTCTGTATTACTTCCTAATCCTCTCGACAAAATCACCTGCGTATGCCCCTTCTCATAGACACCTGATAATCTTCCCGGGAAATACCCCATATCCGGTGCGTAAAGACCTCCAACAAAGGGAAGGATTGCCTGTCCACCATGCACATGCCCCGTAAAAATCAGATCCAGATCAAAAGTTGCCGCAGTATCGTAATACATCCACGTATTTGGAATATGGGACAACAGAATTTTATATCGCTCTGTATCTTCCATTTCCTTTAAAAACTCTGCCTGTTCTTTTGCATTACCCCATTCATGTACTTCATAATCTTCCGGTATATATACCGTATACAGTCCACCAATCCTGAATTTTTGTCCTTTGACAGTCACATCGACAAATTTTTCTTCTAACACCTTTGCCCCGGCTTTCTCCAACTTTTCTGTAAGGTCAATTCCCGTACGCTTTTCATATTCTATCTCATGGTTTCCCAAGGAAAAATAGATTGGTGCAATCTCCCGTAATTTTTTTACCAAATCTAACATCGGACTAATCTCATTTTCATCCGAATTAATCAGATCTCCCGTGATAAAGATCAGATCCGGTTCACACTCCTTTAGTTTCTTTAACAGGCGTTGGTTTTCTTTTCCAAACTCTGCATTATGAATATCTGAAAGCTGTACCAGCTTCACTGATTCCTGAATTTTCTCGTTTTCAAACTCATAATCTGAAACCTCAAGGAAGTAATACGACGGTATGATCCCTGCTCCCAGGGCAAAGATCATCAAAGCAAAAACTCCCAGAAAAATTCTCTTAATTACCTTTTTCATACCGCTCCTCAATATTAAAATGATGTTGGGGTCAAAAGCCCCCACAATGATGCCAACGGATTGTTTCGTGCTACGCACTCCCACAATCCTACATCTTAAAATTACTTCTGGCAATTTTCTGATGTAACCATGCACCTGCAAAAGAAATAGCAACACCGATCAAATACAAGAGTACCCAGCTTTTTATGATTCCCTCCAGCGAAGAAAGTATCTGAATGATATACATTGAATATACAATCGTATAATAAATCCATACCCCTGCTGCATATTTTCCTAATTTACTCAAAAGCTTCCTCAGCCAGTTCACTTCACTTTCATACTTTACAAACTTCTCATCAATCGTCCACCAGTCTTCTTTCACATCATCCGTCACAAGAACAATATTTTTTCTACTTTTTCTTGCATACTGAATGACTTCTTTCCACCAAATTAAATCACTATATTTTCTAATTCCATCTTTTTTCTTTGCGTCCTTATATCCTGGCGGATTTTCTTTTTTATAACGTTTTTCGCCATCATCACATATACCATAGATTTCAGAGAGTTCCAGTGGAGCCATAACCTGTTGATTATTTTGTAATTCATCTAAAAAATCTTCAGGTAAATCAGAATTCCATGTATCATTTATCAGAGTTAGAACACTATGCTCATCAAAATAATCATCCAATAAAGAGGTTGCCTTATCATAACAAGCTCCAACAGAATTAAGTAATTCATCAATTTCTGGAAAATTTCTTTTTTCCAATACAGCAATCGCATTCAAGACTTTCTTTTTATGATTCTCTATCATAGTTAGATTATCACTTATAGAATTCTTTATAGAAAGCTGTCTGTCTTTATACAGCTTTCTATTATGCCTTGAAAATTCTAATGCTACAACATATGGTATCCGAATAAAACTTTTAATTTTTTCTAGACATTTCAATGCAAAATCAGCATAGCCGGAGAAAGTCGATATAATCCAAGCAATACATTCGTATCAACAACAATCAAATAGTCCTGTTCTATTAATTTATTTATCTTAACAAGTGGATCACTTTTCATATACCAACTCAACCTCCATCCAATTTATTTGCATTTTCTAGTCTCGACCATATAAGTCTCTTGTGTAAACTTTATCTTTTACATCATTCAAGCAACTGTCGTATCTATTTGCGATAATTGCCTGACTCTGTTCCTTAAATTTCTCCAAATCATTTACAACCTTGCTGCCAAAGAACGTGCTTCCGTCTTCCAGAGTTGGCTCATAGATAATCACTGTTGCACCTTTTGCCTTAACTCTCTTCATGACTCCCTGAATAGACGACTGACGGAAATTGTCGGAGTTGGATTTCATCGTAAGACGGTAAACACCCACTACAACCTCATGTTCCTTGCTTGCATCGTAAACATCATTTGCCTCATAAGCACCTGTCAGTTCCAAAACGCGGTCTGCGATATAGTCTTTACGTGTTCTGTTGGATTCAACGATTGCTTCAATCAGATTCTCCGGAACATCTGCGTAGTTTGCAAGGAGCTGTTTGGTGTCTTTCGGCAGACAGTAACCGCCATATCCGAAAGATGGATTATTGTAGTGAAATCCGATACGTGGATCAAGGCAGACGCCATTGATAATTTGTTGTGTATTCAGACCTTTCATCTCTGCATAGGTATCCAGTTCGTTAAAGTAAGATACTCTCAGTGCCAGATATGTATTAGCAAAAAGTTTTACCGCTTCTGCTTCTGTAAATCCCATGATCAAAGTATCGATGTCCTCTTTAATTGCACCTTCCTGCAGAAGTGCTGCAAAGGTATTCGCCGCATTTACCAGTCTTGCATTCTCTACATCTGTACCAACAATGATACGTGACGGATAAAGATTGTCATATAATGCCTTGGACTCACGAAGAAATTCCGGGCTGAAAATAATATTATTACAATGATATTTCTCACGAACAGATGTGGTAAAACCAACCGGAATTGTTGATTTGATCACCATGATTGCTTCCGGATTGTACTGAATCACCAGTTTGATCACTGACTCTACTGCAGAAGTATCAAAGAAATTCTTCTTGCTGTCATAATTGGTCGGTGCTGCGATCACAACAAAATCTGCATCTTTGTATGCTGCTTCCGCATCCAGAGTTGCTGTTAAATTCAAATCTTTTTCCGCCAGATATTTCTCAATGTATTCATCCTGAATCGGGGATTTTCTCTGATTGATCAGATCCACCTTCTCCGGAATAATATCTATGGCCATTACCTCATGATGCTGAGATAAAAGAGTTGCAATAGATAAGCCTACATAACCTGTTCCTGCTACTGCAATTTTCATTTTCAATTTCTCCTTTATTTGTAAAATTCCTTATACCACTCTGTAAACTTTCTCAAACCTGTTCTCAGACTGGTCTGTGGTTTAAATCCAAAATCTTCTTCCAGTGCAGTTGTATCTGTATATGTTACCGGAACATCTCCCGGCTGCATCGGAACTAACTTCTTGTGTTCTTCAAAATCATAATCTTCCGAAAGAACGCCTGCACGAATCAGTTCCTGCTGCAGAATATCGACAAACTCAAGAAGATTCTCCGGATGACTGTTGCCAATATTATAGACTTTGTACGGTGGAACCGGTAAGCCGTCTTCTCCTGTCACTTTTTCCGGTGCTACCTGCATTACACGTTTGATTCCCTCTACAATGTCATCCACATAGGTAAAATCACGCTTGCAGTTTCCGTAATTAAAAATTTGAATCGTATCATTACTCTTCAGCTTATTCGTAAAACCAAAATATGCCATATCCGGACGGCCAGCCGGGCCATATACTGTAAAGAATCGAAGACCTGTTGACGGGATATCATAAAGCTTGGAATATGCATGTGCCATCAATTCATTTGACTTCTTGGTCGCTGCATACAGAGATACCGGATTGTCCACTTTGTCCTCTGTAGAATACGGAACCTTCTTGTTTGATCCATAAACAGAAGAACTGGATGCATAAACCAAATGCTCAACACCAGTCTGTCCATCATCATAAGAATGACGGCAGGCTTCAAGAATATTATAAAAGCCAATCATATTTGACTCAACATATACATCCGGATTTGTGATTGAATAACGCACACCTGCCTGAGCAGCCAAATTTACTACAACCGCCGGCTTGTGTTCTTCAAAGATCTGATCAATAAGTGCCTTATCCGCAATTGAACCCCTGATAAAATTCCAAGAAGATTCTGGATGCTGTGCTGCCCATTTCTCAATCTGCTGTAAACGATATTCCTTAATAGATACATCATAGTAATCATTCATATTATCGACACCGATGATATGTACTGAATCTACTTCACGCAAAAGTTCCATGACAAGGTTTGAGCCGATGAAACCTGCGGTGCCTGTTATTAATATCGTTTTATTTTTTATATCAACATTATTTTTTATCATTTTTTCTTATTAATCTTTTCAACTTTTTCTGGAATAATATCTACCGCCATTACTTCATTATTTTGTGCCAATAATGTGGCAATCGACAACCCAACATACCCGGTTCCTTCAATTGCAATTTTCATTGTTCATCCACCTTCCTGTTATTTTACGTTTTTTGATAAATCTAAATTAATACTTTTACCGCTCTTTATTCAATACTTATTTGAGATTTTTATCCTGTTTCCGCAGCTCACTAAAATGTCTGTCAATATTCCAAAAAAACATCCAAATGTGTTACAGATTACATCATCCGTTTCAGTATAGTGGTTCAGTTGTCAAGACAAAAATCTAAGCATTTTATAATGAACTGATATATGTAACTGGGTAGGGGAGAAACTCCCCCCTTAGGCTGCATGATCATCCAGTAACAGGATTGGATAATAGCAGGATGCCGGTGTCTGATTATTGAGTGCTGAATGACAACGTTCAAAGTTGTATGTATGCACATATTTCCCAATATCCTTCCTTGCTTGTATAGATTTTCTGAGTTTTAGTAATATTCTACTTATCCTCGGTTGTTTATTACCTTCCCTACGATATTAAACTTCATATTATTCGCCACTTTAAGTATCTTAATTTATTCATATTCCCGGGTATCTCTTTAAGATTAGTCCATTCCCCTGCATCTTTATCAAGCATAGCTTCCTCGTACCAATCAATTGTTCTAAAAATAGGATTCATTAAAAATGAATTGAGACATTTCTTCAATCCTTCTTCTGGCAATGTCCATTTTGACACATCAACTATACTTTTAATTTTCGTGTTATCAAAATGTCGATTAAAATATCTACCATATAGCACTTGATATTTAGCATAAGAAAGACGAAGATTAGTACTTTTTTCTGTTAATATCACATTTGGTCTCTTTCCTAATTTATTTTCCAAAACCTCCAAGTAAATATTTAATACATCTTTCCATTGACACGCCTCGTCTATCACAATATTAAATACCTGCCCAATTGCTTCATTCTTTCCTACTAATTGAGCAATTCCATCGGATACATCTTTTCCATATGACAGCGTATAGTATTTATCCATTAAATCTTCTGAAAAAATTATGGATCTACCTTGTAATGCTCTATATAGCCAGTTTTCTTTTTCTAATACTCCTAGTTGAAGTCTATTCTCAGCATATGTTAGACTAGGTCTTACAATCGTCCAATTTCCATATTGCGAATCCATAATAATATTCTCTTCGAGTGCTTTAACAAGTGCATATTCTTTCGATGCAAGATATTCCTTGTCTTTACATACATCTAATAATCTTGGAGAATTCTCATTAATCAAAGGTGCATCTGCATATACTCTCGCAGAACTCAAAAAAATGTATTGATCTGTCGATCTTAAAAGCAACTCAACTCGTTCTGTCAATTCTTCTACTGAATACACCATAAAGTCTATTATTGCATCCCAGTGTTCTAAACAAATTGATCTTATAAAGTCAATATTTCTTGCATTGCCACACAAATAATTAATATTCTTTTTATTTTCTCTTATACTTCTACTTGTTACAGATACCAAATTATTCTCCTGTGCTAAAATATTTACGACATGAGAACCAATTGCCCCGGTTCCGCCCAAAACGAGAATTTTTTTTACAGAATTCATTATTCATTCCTCTTTATTTTTCTAATTGTTTCTTCTCCCAATACTGATTTTAATAATTTTTTCACGCCTTGTTTTGCCACACTAGACGACGATGTGCCTGAAATCTGATTATAAAAATTTCGTTGAATTTCTGCATCTCTTTCTTTATGAGTAAACACTTCAAAAAAGAGCGGTCTATCACATTCTTTAGACAGAAATTCTTCCAGCATTAAATCATATTCTTCTTTATTATGTGCACAGAGGTATTTGAATCCTTGTGCTTCAACCCAGCCTTTTGCTGTCGCAAAATGTTCTGCTGCAACATTTAAATTTAAATTAGGATAATCTCCTCCTTGGTTAAAATGAAATAATGCTGCCCCTTCATTGTTATTAAGCATAATCCTCACGTTATTTCCTACATACCTGTTCCAAATTGCATTCATATCATAAAAAAAGGTTAAATCCCCCACAATTAAATAGTTCATCTTATTCGGAGATACTGCTGCTTGTCCTATAAAGGAAGACACACAACCATCAATACCATTTACACCTCTGTTACAATAAATTTGAACAGAACTATCTATATCAAAAAATTGTGCTATACGTATAGTAGTACTATTTGCAAGGTGAAGATTACTATTCATCGGTATATTATTCATCAAATTTTTCACTGCGTACAAATTAGAATACTCAAAATCTGGAATAGTTGCTTTTTCCCCTATCTCTTTCCATTTATCATAGTATTCTTTAGACGCCCCTTTTTTTCCATATCTATCCATTTCTTTTAAAAACTGAAGTGTTGTTCCTTCAAATACAGTAGTTAGTTTTTTAAATGGATCTGCAATCTTTCCACTTTCATTCACAATCCACAATTCTGTTCCAAAATGTTTTGATTTTAGTCGAAACTTATAATCCATACTTGCGTTTCCTGCAATATAAATAATCACGTCTGGAAACAGTGCATCTGTATTGTCTCCTAACACTTTAACTGCTCTTGTTATTTCAAGTGTTCCATTGCAATGAAGATTGGATATTTTATCCGTTCCAAAAACACAATTATACTTTTCACTTATGTTCTCAATCAATTCAATTTCTTCTTCACAAATATGATCATCTTGACCGCAAATAACAAATACTTTTTTGTTATATAATTTTGAAAAAGCACTCAAGAGATCTGGGGTTTCTGCTAAAATATATCTTTTGATTCTATTAAAAACAGGTAATTCCTTGGTTGTAAAAGAATTGCCAACAGCTAGCATACCATCTTCAATAGGGACATCAATATGAACCGGTCCCTTACCATGATGATTTAATTCTAAGAGTGTTTCATTAAGTACACGGTTGCAATACCACAAATCTTTTTCACCGTTAATCATCGGTAAAACGCAACCCTTTTTTGTAACCTTTTCAAAAATACTAGGTGTGTCTATCATTTGGTCTTCATACTGCCCCAGATAATATTGATTTTTATCCCCGGTAATTACTACTAACGGAATATATCTTCTATATGCCTCCGTTACACCGGACAAATAATTAGATGCTGCCGTCCCAGCTGTACAACATATAGCGATCGCTTCCTGTAACTCTTGATATATTCCACATGCAAAAAATGCAGCACTTCTTTCATCAGTTACGCTATATGTCACGAAATATGAATCTTCTTCTAATGATCTTACAATGGCATTATGACTATTTCCTGGTGAAACAACCACATGTTTAATAGAGTATGCTTTTAAGGCAGCAATAAGCGCTTGAACATTTTTCAAATTTGTATACATATTTACCGTTCCTTTCTTTTTAAGTAATAGATTATTTTATGAAAATGATTCCTAGTCATATAATCCATCATATCTAATAACTCATTGTATTCTTTACCCTTAGTTAGCAAACAAACAAAACTTACATTGGAAATAATCAAACAGAAGAATACTCTTATAACAATTGTCATAATCCCGCTTGACGGCAAAATACTACAAGCCAAATATGAGAGCATTGCTGTGAAAACAACGATAACTATTCCTCGTAAATAAATCCAAATGAACTCTTTTGCAGATCGTGAAAAGACAACACTGAATAGGTTATGTATCAGCCACGGCATATTTACAACAGCATAGCTTAAAACAGTCGATAAAATAATAGCAAAAATTCCTATTTTATTAACAAGAAGCAAATTTAATATCAAATTCACCAATGCTGCTATTAAAGGTCTAAATCTATCTTGATGCCACATTCCAGCTGCATCTTTATAAGTTGCCATAAGATGATTTGTAATAAACAGGTAGAAATACATGCATAATAAAATAACACAACCATTACTCAATAGATGCTCTTTTCCCATCCACAAATCCATAAATGGCTGATAAATATTCAAAAAACAGCAGACACATATTCCAGAAATCCAGGTTATTAACAAATTTAATTTTTTAAAATCTCTATAATTTTTCTCGGCTGTTTCAGTTACAATACTATTTCCTATTCCGGCAGTACATGAAGTCATCAGAATAGTTATGAAGCTAATAATTGAAGCCATAATATAATAATAATTCTGATACTCTGCCAAAGTGGTCAAACCCAAACAAGCAGATATAACTATTGTATCCGCTGAACTTACAATCGTTGATCCAAGTTTTGCTGTAAATAAATCTTGGATTCTCTTATTTATTTTTTTTACTTCTCGTCTCTCAAGTTTTCCACTTGCCTTGTATTGCGGATAAAGTTTATTAGCAATCCATGCTGTAATGATATTTGTCATTACCTGTGACATTAACGCAACGACTATAAAATAATAATAGTTTTTAAAAAAGAACAAAACAAGAAACTGCAATAAATACTGTACTGTTGTAGTAAATAATAATACTTTACTTGAAATGTCTGCTCTTTGATAAGCTTGCAGGATACAATTCTTATATGCGAATAGCCAGTATGAAAGCACTGTTGTTGCAAGATTCAATAAATACAAAACATATATGTTAACCCCATATGGAACATCTCCCTTTACCAGTTGCGAAATAAATGGCGTTAACATTATACCTAAAGCCGCAATGACAGCACCAATGACTCTATAATAGATTTTATACAGTTGCATTAGTGAACAAATTTTTTCATTATCATCCTCTGCAATTGGCTTATACATGCTATAAACCATTGCTGATCCAACACCTAATTCTGCTAAATTTAGTACCTGAAGTACGGACGCAAAAAGACTATTAAGTCCTAAATACTCAACCCCCATCAAATAAATCATAGCTGTACGCATCAAAAAAGGTACTATTATTTGATATGTTTTTAAAATAATACCAAAAATAACATTCCTCGTAGCATTTTTGGTACGTTCAATCTTTGCCATTAATCATTATCTCCATCTTGTAATGCTCTTTTCAAAAAATCTATAGCTTTCTTTTTCTCAATATTTAGCTGTTCGTATCCCGCTGAATAATCATGCTCCCATATATCATTTTCAAGTTCAGAATCCGCATATTTTCTTTCCAAATGAAACTTCTTTAGCAATGTATTTAATCGAGAATTCATTTTCGCCCCTTTTCTATTCCTATTATAAACCATAAATGGCTTATTAAATAAAAACGAAAACACGCAGGCATGAAAAGAATCAGTTAATACAATTGCAGCGTGATCTAGTAAATATAGGAATTCCGCCGGTCCAGCGCAACGAGTTACAACATCATTTTTATCAAACAACTCATATATCCCCATATTGCTTACTCTTAATTTATCCAATTGTTCAGTAGCTTTTTTATTCTTCGGTGATAAAAAATATGTTAGAATATAAGGTTTGTCAACAAATCCCTTTGGTTTTTTCGAAATATTTCTCCATTTGTCAATAGATAAAAGCATTGTTGGATCAACAAGAACCTCTGCATTTCTTCCTGTGAGATTTTTAATTATTTTTGCTCCTGCTGTTTCCCGAACTGATAGAGCTTTAAAATCCTTTAAACATTCAGCCATTCTAATGTTATCATCAATCACATCTACACCAAATGATGAACTAAATGATATTTTTCTCGAATGCTCAAATGGGAAAAAAGAATTTATCGACACAAATGCAAATTCTGTATTCCAAATTTGATCTGAACCAGCAACTATTGTATCATACTTTCTTAAATCTTCACTGTATCCATCAACTCCGATATAATCAGAAGAAAAATTTATATTCTTATTAAACAAACGATAATTATTACTTTTATCTATATTGAGTAATCCATATGTACTTGCTTTTAAATAACTTATAATTGGAAGAATAGGTTTTAATATACGTAAATATGGGTGCAATTTTACCTGTATTTCTTTTTCACTTCCTTTAGGACTATTTCTTAATGTGACAACATCATATCCTAATGATTTAATAATCTCTTGCGTTGCATAATTTTGTAATCTGTTACCATAGTTTATACTTTGAATTGTATATAATGCTATCTTTTTCATCTTCTCCCTCCCTTCTACACTTGTTCTGATTTTAAAAACAGATTTACATCCAAAATCTGTTACCTTAATTATTAAAATTGTATTTTCTTGCGATACAATGTGTTATATTTTTCTTAAGTTTATCAATACTGTAATACAGCACAACCCCTGATAATACAGCAACAACACCGCCAACAATACTAATCACTTCCGTATAATGTCCAATACTTTTCATCAAGTAATATTCAACTTCGTAGGCTACATTCTGATGTATTAAATATATTGGATACGAAGTCATTCCCAGAAAAACCAAAAACTTACATTCCATAATCTTAATTTTTTCATGTAAGCATCCTAAAAACAACGGAAGAATGAATACTATCTGAAAAAAGCACTTTATTCCCAGAAATAATACAATACCCACACCACTAACCATTCCCAAACTCAGCCATAAGAATTTATTCTTGATTGTTCTTGCATATCCTGCAATGAATGCATGGACTGATATGATAATACTCAAAACAAAAACATAGTTTCCTCCAATAATCTGGTAGATAATTTCCAATCGCATACGAATAGCAATAATTAAAATGAAAATCCACATCAAATAAAATGCCGGAGATCGATCTATTCTAAATTTTTTTGCACACCCTACAATCATTATAAAAGCAACCAATGTAGTTAGGTACCAATGAGCTCCATCAACATAAGGTGTGCCAACAAATCCATTAATAAAAAATAAATTTAATAACCAATCACCCCATGTGCTCATTCTGTCAGGCAAATAGAAAAAATGAACAATTATTGCCATTAATGTAATTGAAATTGCATAACATGGCCATAATCTTACTAATTTTCCTTTATAATACTTCTTTAAATCAAATTTATCTCTGTTGATTTCATTAAAATCTACCAGATACCAGCAAGAAATAATCAAAAAGATTAAAACACCCAACCTTCCGAGTGGTTCAGTATACATATCATCCATCCCGGTGTATATTTGTTTAAATCTGCAAAATACATGGTACAAAACCACACAGAGAATCGCCCCCCCTAAGCCCTTCTACCTGAATATTCCGTCTTTTATCACCGAGCTGTTTATTCATTCCATTTTTTCCTCTCTAGTGCTTTCTAAATCTTATAAAATATTTTATACCACTCAGCAAACTTCCTAATCCCTTCCTGCAGGCTTGTACTTGGCTTGAAATCAAAATCACGTTCCAATGCTGAAGTATCTGCATAAGTAACCGGTACATCGCCTGGCTGCATTGGAACTAGCTTCTTATGACTTTCAAAATCATAATCGAACGGTAATACCTCTGCTCTAACTAATTCTTCTTGTAAGACGGTCACAAAATCAAGCAAACTTTCCGGATTTCCATTTCCGATGTTGTAAATCGCATATGGTGGAATTGGAAGTCCATCTTCACCAATTTTTTTCTCCGGTGCTCCTGTCATGACACGCTTAACACCTTCGACAATATCATCTACATAAGTAAAATCACGCTTGCAGTTTCCGTAATTGAAAATCTCAACCATTTCGTTATGTAATAGTTTGTTCGTAAACCCAAAATATGCCATATCCGGACGTCCTGCCGGTCCATAAACAGTAAAAAAACGCAATCCTGTAGACGGGATATTATAAAGTTTGGCATATGCATGAGCAAGCAGTTCATCAGATTTTTTTGTTGCAGCATAAAGCGAAACTGGATTATCCACTTTATCATCAATGGAATATGGTACCTTCTTATTGGAACCATAAACAGAAGATGACGAGGCATAAACTAGGTGTTCCACACCAGAATTACTATTGTCGTAAGTATGACGGCAAGCCTCCAAAATATTGTAGAAACCAATTAAGTTGGACTCAATATACTCATCCGGATTTGTTATAGAATAGCGCACACCTGCCTGTGCAGCCAAATTAACAACTATTTGCGGATGATAATTATTGAAAATATTCTCAATTGCCGATTTGTCTGCAATTGAACCTTTGATAAATGTCCATCTGGATTCCAAGTGTTCATCTGCCACTCTCTTAATCTCTCTCAATCTCCATTCTTTAATAGAAACATCATAATAATCATTCAGATTATCAATACCAATAATATTAATCGGAGACTGCGTTTTTAACAGTTCCAAGACCAAATTTGCACCGATGAATCCTGCTGCTCCAGTAACTAAAATAGTCTTTTGTTTCAAATTAATGTGTTGCATTTTCGTATTTTCCTTTCATTGCACCTTCCGAATAAATCTTTCATATTCACAACATAAACTCGCCTTTTTCATGCTTTATGCGAGGGCACATTCTAAATTTAATCCTTTGGAATTGCACTATCATATAAAATAATTAACGTGTACACTCTCTCATTTATTAATGCTACAAATATAATCTATAATTTCTCTATCAACAGTACAATCAAATTTCCTTGCAAATAGCATATCCGTTTCTTTAAGAATTTCTTTATCTACACTTCGAAATATGTATGGCGTACCACGATTCCAATCAATCAATCTCATAATAGCATGTAAATCATTATCATATTCTTTATGGTACAGTTTTTCTTTGAATTCCGACTGATTAACAATCGTTTGTAAAAAAACCTCGTCACAACATTCCGTAAATTTGAATACCCGCTTTATCCATGCTTTTTCATTTATAACTTTTCTCGCCAAATCATCAGTTATGCTAAACCAATTGGCTCCCTTCTGAAATGGTATCTTTTTATTTCTCTTAATTCCTATCATTTTCTGAAGTTTCAAGAAATGATGTTCCATAGAGTAAAGATGTGGGTGTGATTCCGGCTTTCCAATGAATCGTTGTGCAAAATGATATTGGTACACTCTTTCCGAATGCATAAAGTCAGGGCTTTCAAATCGAACAAATTCCTTTCCCTTATTTTTCTCAAAAAAATCGTGTATATAGTCTTGATTCTTTATCGGCAAATCTTCTCCAGAAAGTAAATGATAAAAGTCATACTTGTCTACACTAGTCGCCAATTCAATCAACGCTAACTCTGTAGCAATTTGGCTGTAAGCCCCCCAAACAACATCATTCCTTTGCTCAACTTGATATATTCTCGATTTCTTAATATGCTTTACAGACTCCTCAAACCGATAATCTTCGTTCTTTTTGTCCATATGAATAAAAATATCATTGCGTTCATCATCCAACAAGCTTAAGAGCGTCTGAAATGTATAATCGTCTTTATGTGCAATTATCAAATATGCGTGTTTCATCTTATTTTCTCCAGATATAAAATTTATACACAAACAAAGTCATTTCATCTTCAATATCGTTTAGTGTTTTTCCTTTTACAAACCTTATATAATACTTTCATTTTCATCATGAAGTCTTCCTGTTTCAAAGCTCCCACATAGTTACTTTTCAAAAATATATCTGATGAAACATCTGTCTTAAGCAATGATAAATACCACTGCTGAAATACAACCATTGATAATGCTTTTATAAATTCTCTTTCGTCAAATATATCTTCTTTCTTATTCGTTTCAATCAAATGATCAGCAAACGCAACTATCTGTTTCATCTGTGCCTGTGTTTTCGGCTGAAAATCCGAGAAATCCACATCAACTAACAGACAAAACGTATCCCAAAAATTATTTTTATCACATGGGAATAACTTATTAAATAAATACTTTTTTGCCTTTAATGCACTTTCTTTCTGCAATCGCAGATAGTTAGAATTACGCTGTCTCTTAATCACTCTGTAATCCACCAGAACTTCGCTTATTACATTGAATATTTTCTTATCCACTATTCTTGCCCACAATTCATAGTCTTGTCCAGCTGCACAACTTTCGTCATATACAAAATCTATCGAGCTTTTCCGAAACATAATTGTCGGGTGACAAATTGGATTTGTGAAAAGCATTGCCGCCTTTATACCTTCATGCGAACAAGGAGATTTCTTAACAATATTGGAATCTCCAAAAGTTTTTGCAAAAGAAGCAACAACATCTACATCTATATTTTTTTCCAAATAGTCTACCTGTGCTTTTATTCTCTCTTTTCTCGAAATATCATCAGCATCCATTCTTGCTATATATTGTCCTTTTGCCTTTGACATCCCAAAGTTCAAATTATGTGCTAATTTTCTATTTGTATCATTAACATACAATCTAATCTTATTGTTTTTTATGCCTTGTATCAGTCTGACAGTATTGTCAGTTGAAGCATCATCTACTATTATTATTTCAATATTTTCATATGTTTGATGTAATAT
>SKEY01000746.1_pt1 | contig 49207 bp, 49 predicted proteins | sample 4843871 | NCBI WGS metagenome assembly SKEY01 (sample SAMN11008797, study PRJNA524170) | human gut metagenome | biome: Human fecal sample; material: Feces; isolation source: fecal sample from pouch patient p36 | host: Homo sapiens | place: Israel: Tel-Aviv | collected 2016-12-04
ATGAACCAGGATTCTCTTGCATAGTAGATCAGTGGTGTGTCACATCTCCAGCAGTGTGGATAATCATGCTCGAATTTCGGAGCATCGAAGAGCTTGCCTTCTTTGTCCAGATCTGTGAGGACCATAGGATCTGCTTTCTTTACGAAAACGCCTGCGTATGGTGTCTCTTTTGTCAGGTTACCCTGTCCGTCTACGAACTGTACGAATGGCAGTTCATAGTTACGTCCGATTCTGCTGTCGTCTTCACCGAATGCAGGTGCGATGTGAACGATACCTGTACCATCGCTCATAGTAACGTATGTGTCACATGTTACGAAATGAGCTTTCTTTTTCTGTTTTGCTGCTGCTTCTCCTGCGCATGCGAAAAGCGGCTCATACTCTTTATATTCCAGATCTGTTCCTTTATAAGTTTCCAGAACTTCGTATGCTTTTTCGCCTTCTTCTTTGGCAAGTTTGCCAAGGACTTTGTCCAGAAGTGCTTCTGCCATGTAGTATGTGTATCCGTCTGCTGCTTTTACTTTGCAGTAAGTCTCATCCGGGTTTACGCAGAGTGCAACGTTGGACGGAAGTGTCCATGGTGTTGTTGTCCATGCAAGGAAGTATGCATCTTCACCTACAACTTTGAATCTTACAACTGCGGAACGCTCTTTAACAGTTTTGTATCCCTGGGATACTTCCTGTGCGGAAAGCGGAGTACCACAACGCGGACAGTAAGGAACGATCTTGAAACCTTTGTACAGAAGCTTCTTGTTCCAGATTTCCTTCAGTGCCCACCATTCGGATTCAATATAGTCATCATAGTAAGTTACATATGGGTGCTCCATGTCAGCCCAGAAACCAACTGTAGAAGAGAAATCCTCCCACATTCCTTTGTATTTCCAGACACTTTCTTTACACTGTTTGATAAATGGCTCCATACCGTATTCTTCGATCTGTTCCTTGCCATCCAGTCCCAGTTTCTTCTCTACTTCCAGCTCTACCGGAAGACCATGGGTATCCCATCCGGCTTTACGCGGAACCATATAACCCTTCATTGTACGGTATCTCGGGATCATATCCTTGATTACACGTGTAAGTACATGTCCGATATGTGGTTTACCGTTTGCTGTTGGCGGTCCATCATAGAAAGTATAGGTTTCTCCCTCTTTTCTGTTCTCCATACTTTTCTCAAAGATATGGTTTTCTTTCCAGAATTCTTCTACTTTTTTCTCACGGTCTACAAAATTTAAGTTCGTATCAACTTTCTGGTACACAGTAATTTACCTCCTGTTTTATATTGTATAATTAAGAACGAAAATAATCCTGTAATTTTTGTTTTATAGGATAAGGATGTTTCCAAAAAATGTACATCTTTATCCTATAAAACAAAAAAATCGCCCCTTTTTGTAAAAGGACGAAGGTTTATTGACGTTCGTTATACCACCTGTTACATTGTACGGGCATCTCTGCCGATACATGATCCGATAACGGCGGAATCACCGCCAGTTCTTACCAGCCTGCTGCGTTGGGAACTGAAACTCCGGAGTGATCTTCCGCTGTATTTACTCACACCGGGCTTGCACCCTCCCCGGCTCGCTGAAGTTTTCTGATACAGTTTACTGTCTCCATCAACGTTTTTGTGGTTATGTTCTATTAAACACTATGCGGATTTATTATAAGGTCTCGAATTTCCTCATGTCAAGTATTTTTTCTAATATTTAGGTAATCCTAATTTACTGTGTTACTGAGCACAAAGTGAACAGTAACAATAATCCTAACCAGTAATTAATGAAGATAAATATAAATTTTACACAGTCATTGTAAATAATGGTATAATAGTGTAGAATATTGTGTCTGAATCTAACTTTCAGGCATCGGTGATCATTCACCTTATGATAAAGCAACTGATCAGCATATTAATTATGCGCATTTAATTAATGAAGGGTAAACTCAAATGTTTAAAAGAAAATTTCATACATTAATCAAGCGGTGTCTTGCCGGAGTTCTCTGCGCAGGACTCTTCGCTTCTCAGCCGACGGTCACTTATGCCACAGAAGCAACGGTGTCTGCAGCTCCTGACGCGGTCCATTCTGCAACATATTCTCAGGCTGCAGATACAGATTCGATCAAAGGATGGCCGGCAGGTCCAAGTATCGAAGGACAGTCTGCAGTTTTAATGGATGCAGTCACTGATACAATCCTTTATTCCAAGAACGCAAATGACAAATTATATCCTGCCAGCATTACCAAGATCATGACAGCACTCCTGGCATGTGAGAATCTCGATATAAATGATACGATCACCATGTCACAGGAAGCAGCTTACGGAATCGAGGCAGGAAGCTCTACCATTTACGCGGAAACCGGCGAAGTTTTTACAGTAGAGCAGGCTCTGATGGCTCTGATGTTGGAATCCGCCAATGAGATGGCTCTCGCACTTGCAGAGAAAACAAGCGGTTCCGTCAAAAAATTTGTTGAACTGATGAACCAGCGTGCCGCACAGCTCGGATGCAAGAATACACACTTTAATAATCCAAATGGTCTGCCCGATGAAACACATTACACTACAGCCGGCGACATGATGAAAATTGCAAAGGCAGCCTGGTACAATCCTCTGTTTCGTAAATTTGTCACCACTCAGACCTATGAGATCCCGCCTACCAACAAACAGCCTGAAACACGCTATCTGCTGAACCACCATAAGATGATGGCAGGACAGTCCTATGCATATGACGGCGTACTTGGCGGAAAGACCGGATATACCACTGATGCCGGAAATACTCTTGTCACTTATGCAAAAAGAGGAAATTCCATCCTGATCGCAGTAGTTCTTAATTCTACTAATGGGGCATTTCCTGACACAGCATCACTGTTTGATTATGGCTTCGGAAACTTCGAGAAAGTAGATCTGAACGTTGATTCCAATCCAGTACCTGTGAAGTTTCTTCCCTGTGAAAAATATCTGTTAAAGGACAACGGAAATCTGTGTTCTTTCTACTATATGAGGCACGTATACGTAACAGTTCCTACAGGAGCAGATGTAAGTAAACTGGTCAGGAAGCAAAAACTTCTCAATAACACAGTCGGACCAAAACGAATTAAAAGCAAATACTATTTCAATAACCATATGGTTGGATACGGAATGCAATATGAAAAGGAGATCCTTTCAGATCTCCTTCTCAATACTTCTCTTTAATTTTCGCCTGAGGCGGAGGACTTCTTTTCTTTCACGAAGTTCCTCCGCTTCTTCTGTATCTGTGAAACGTAATGTCTTCACTGCAAAATATTTATCGTCATCTGTTTTGCGGATACGGATTTTTCCTTTTACCAGTCCATGCTCTTCACATACAGATATACTGTAATAAACTTTTGGATTATTCATAAACCAGCGAAGCTTACGCTTGGCAGGCAAATGACAGAGCGGACATCTGGTACTTGTCACTTCACGGTCCTTCATGACTTTCTCTCTTGTCATAAATTCTCTGGACACATACTTATCATGATCAGGATAAGAAATATGAATCTCATCTTTTTTCTTCTTTGGGTTCTGGTATACATCCAGAGACGGATGATTAATGATCATGATATTGCTTATTTTCTTCAGAACTTCTGCTGTATACCAGGCATCTGCAAGCGCTCTGTGGAAACCCTGGGACTTCTCTATCTCCAGTTCATCAATCGCATGTTCCAACGCACATCTGCGCTCACCGTCATCGTAACTGATGCTGTACAGTTTCTGTACATCATAATAAGTTACAGGTCCTGGAAGCAGGTCCAGCAGGCCATAGAATTTCATATTTCTCTGCAGTTCCATCACATCCTGATTTCCCCAGGTAAAAAAGTACCAGTCTTCTCCACACCAGTCAAGAAATTCTCTGACAGCCTGCTGAAATGGTACGCCCTTCATAAGGTCTTTGTAATCCACATGAATCACCTCATGGATGCTGTCATGGATCCATTTATAAACCTGTGGTTTAATCAGCCTGTGAAAACTGTCTGTAATTTCTTTCTTGCTATTTACTTTTACAGCTCCGATTTCGATAATTTCGAATGGAAGTCTGTCGTTACGTGATTTCTTTCCCGCAGGATTCTGGTTCCATTCCAAGTCAAAGACAATATAGTTCATTCATCCGTTCCTTTTTATATGCGGTTTTCGCAATTACCGGTCCTTTATTTTACTTTTTCTCCTAATTCATAGATTGCTTCTATGAGATATTCCTGGAATTTGGCTGCATCTGCATCCATAACTGCAATGTTTTCATCCTTTTCCTCATATGTCCACCAGCGAAAATCCGCGATCGTTCTTCCGGCAGATACCCCATCAGAACAGTCTACATCCAGTACTGCTTTTTGAATTTTAAAAATTTCAGGATGATTCAGATACATAAACGGTACTGCATCATGGATGCTTACCTTTCCCCTGAATTTGTTTCCGTTTGCAAGACTATAAGCAGCCATATCTCCGCAAAGTTTTGCAACTTTATTATTATCAGACTGGCTGAGTTTTCGGATCTGATTCGCTGTCAGAGCACACTTTTCTGTCACATCCAGACCGCACATTACGACTGGAACACCGGACTTAAATACAATTCTTGCAGCTTCCGGATCTACATAAATATTAAACTCTGCAGACGCAGTAGCATTTCCGCCGGCTATTGCTCCGCCCATGAGAATAATCTCCTGAATTTTATTTTTTACTTCTGGATAGATTTTAAGGAGTATACCGATATTTGTCAACGGTGCCGTGCAGATCAGGGTTACTTTCTCACCCTCCGGAAGTTCTGTGAGAAGCTTCTTAATATAAAAGACAGCCATCTCTTTTACAGGTTCTGCATCTGATTTGGGAATCGTACAGTCACCAAGGCCATTCCTGCCATGAAATTCAGATGCTGTCTGTGGCTCTCTGACAATCGGCTCTACCATACCTGCCGCTACCGGAACATCCAGTTTATAGAATGCAGTCAGATCCAGTGCATTTCTGGTTACTTTCTCAATTGTCTGGTTTCCGGCTACAGTTGTTACCGCCAGAAGTTCAAATGCTTCCGGATGAGCTGCTGCATAGGCAAGCGCAATCGCATCATCGATTCCCGGATCACAGTCCATGATAATTTTTCTTTTTTCCATAGTTTTTTATTCCCCTTTTTGTTGTAATTTATAAATACCATTCATCCCAATTGCCCCTGTCGGACGTCTGCTTTATAGTATAACAGACAGAGAAATTACTGTAAACACCTGATATCCTAACGCAGAAACACAGCATAAAAATTCCCCGCAAACATATTTTTTCATTATGTTTACGGGGAATAAATACGTTACTAAGTCAAATGAATATTCGCAATTGAAGCAGGAGACTTGCCTAATTTTATTATTTTAACTGTATTAAACAATTTCTCTATTTCACTACAGAATACTGTTCTATATAATCAAAAATCTCTTCCGGTTTCTCAAAAAACTTACACATATTCAGTATTTCTGGTTCCATGAATTTTTCTCTGACTGTATGTTCCAGAAGTTGTTTCATCAGATCATAATAACCATTAATATTATAGAAAACAATAGCACGATCCAGCTGTCTGAGACTCTTGAGAGTAAGGATTTCAAAGAATTCTTCGTAAGTTCCAATTCCCCCGGGAACTACGATCGTCGCCTGGGATTTCTCTTCCAGAAGATGTTTTCTCTCACGCATTGTTTTAGTCATAATAAATTCTGTACAATGCTGATACAAAATACCAGGTTCATCAAAGAAACGCGGAGCGATTCCCAGAAGATAACCTCCTTCTGCATCCACACCTCTGGCTGCAGCTCCCATGAGTCCTGTCTCACCACCTCCGAATACCAGGCCGTGGCCACGCTTTGCCATCTGTCTGCCAAGTTCTTCTGTTTTATCATAATAAATCTGAGCCAGTTCCGGGCTGGCTGCGCCATAGATGCAAATATTCATCTTACGAATCTCCTTATACTTCTATATCACAATATTCTGTATATAAATTATATCGTAGCTGTTCAGTATCTTCATAATCACAAACCAAAATTCAGGATCAGCCAGAAGAATGGGCTGTTATTATTTTATAAATTTGAGTTCATACTGTCTGGTTCCTAAACCGATCTTCTCAGCCTGATCCAGTGTTGCCTGCCATTCAATATTCGGGTTGGAATCTTTGAAATGGTCGTGGTGGCAGTGCCAGTCAGGTTTTGCCAGATGTTCTCCAAGCTGGCTGTTCTCGATCGGAGTTGCTTTCAGACAGGCATCTGCACATGCCTGATCCAGAGCTACCGGATCGAAGCTTGCAAACATTCCGATGTCCGGAAGAATTGGTGCATCGTTCTCTCCATGACAGTCACAGTTCGGGCTGATATCCTGAACCAGTGACACATGGAAATGTGGACGTCCATGACAGACTGCCTGTGCATATTCTGCCATCTTACGGTCAAGAAGTTCGTTAGCACTGCTGTTTGGATTATATACGGCATCATAACTGCAGGCTCCGATACAGCGGCCGCATCCTTTACATTTATCATAGTCAATAACTGCTTTTTTGTTCGGATATGTAATCGCATCACTTCCGCACTCTTTCGCACAGCGGCGACATCCACGGCAAAGTTCTTCGTTCACTGCCGGTTTTCCGCTGGCGTGCTGTTTCATTTTTCCGGCACGGCTTCCACATCCCATTCCGATGTTCTTCAGAGCACCACCAAAACCTGTTGCTTCATGGCCTTTAAAATGGCTTAAACTGATAAAGATATCTGCATCCATAATGGCATGTCCAATAAGTGCAGTCTGACAATATTCGCCATTCACTACAGGTACTTCTACCTCATCTGTACCGCGTAAACCATCACCAATAATAATCTGACATCCTGTTGTGATGGTATTAAAGCCATTCATATTTGCACAGTCCAGATGCTCCAGTGCATTCTTACGGCTTCCAGGATAAAGAGTGTTACAGTCTGTGAGGAATGGAAGTCCTCCCTGCTCTTTACAGAGATCAGCTACTACTTTTGCATAATTCGGGCGCAGGAAAGCCATATTTCCAAGCTCTCCGAAATGCATTTTGATCGCTACGAATTTACCATCCATGTCGATGTCTTTGATTCCGGCTGCAATACAGAGCTTCTTCAGTTTGTCAAGCTGACTGGTGCCGACCGGACATCGAAAGTCTGTGAAATAAACTGTTGATTTTTCCATTAATTTTTCCTCCTGTTCTTATTGATCAAATTTAATTTTCTTTAACTGTTCAGCAGGCTATTATTCCGCGAGGTACTGAACAGTTACAATTTTCTTTTCTATTTTATCACAAGGGACAAGATTCTTTCGAGAAGTTTTTTATTTATTACATCTGCTCGTAGAATTTTGTCACTTTTTTGTATTCTGCCGGTAAAGTGATCTGCTCTACCACAACATCTCCGTCTTCGGCATTGTGATAGCGGTAAATGTATACACCTTCCTGAATCTCATCTCCCTCGATCAGTGAAACCGCCAGATATCCCTGTCCTTCAAATTCAAACGTATCCATGATCGCGAAATCCCTTTCTGTTCCGTCAGATACCGGGATACTGATTACTTCATATTCTTCCATTTTAGTTTCCTTTCATTTATAAATAAATCTATTTCTGTTTACATTATTTTTTTATTGTAGCAAAGAGCGTTCATTAAGTCAAAACGATATCAAAAAGAATTTCGACTAACAAAAAGGCCATGCCCATAGGAGCATAGCCTTTTCGCTTCATGCATTTTTATTTACTTTAACCCACTGCTGCTTATGCCATAATTGGTTTCAAAGCTTCTGCAAGTTTCTGTTTCTCAGCTTCTGCCTCTTCAAGGTTCTTGCCAAGAGTTGTGTAATAGATCTTGATCTTAGGTTCTGTTCCGGATGGACGAACTACTACTGTCTCGCCATTATCCAGTTTGTAAATGAGTACATTTGCTGCCGGAAGTCCTGTTTCTTCTGGTTTTGTATAGTCTGTTACTTTAACGATCTGGTGACCTGCGATCTCTGTGAGAGGTTTGTCACGAAGTCCCTGCATCAGAGCTGACATCTTGTCCATTCCGCTTAATCCCGGGAATTCAAAACTGTCTACTTTGTTCAGGTAACGTCCATACTGTGCATAGATTTCTTCCAGTCTCTGTTTCAGAGAGCTTCCAATGCTTCTGTAATATGCTGCCATTTCGCAGATCAGCATAGATCCGATAACTGCATCTTTATCACGTACATATGGTCCTGCAAGGTATCCGTAACTCTCTTCGAAACCAAAGATGAAACGGTCTACTTCTCCTGCTGCTTCAAGCTGTGCGATCTGATCACCGATCCACTTGAATCCTGTAAGTACACTTCTGAGTTCTACACCATAATGCTCTGCTACTGCATCTGCAAGTGGTGTGGAAACGATAGATTTTACTGCTACCGGGTTCTTCGGCATTGTACCTTTCTCGATACGTCCTGCACATATGTAGTCGAGAAGAAGTACACCAACTTCATTTCCTGTTACCAGTTCATAGGAACCATCCGGGCATTTCATTGCGATACCAACACGGTCTGCATCCGGGTCAGTTGCAAGCATTAAGTCTGCGCCTGTTTCTTTTGCAAGGTTTAATCCTAATTCAAGGGCTGCAAAGATTTCCGGATTCGGATAGCTGCAGGTTGTGAAGTATCCGTTCGGATATTCCTGTTCCGGAACGATTGTAATATCTGTGATTCCGATGTCCTTTAATACCTGAGTTACAGGCACAAGTCCGGAGCCGTTTAATGGACTGTAAACCAGTTTCAGTCCTGCTGTTTTACATAAGCCCGGACGAACCTGACGGGATTCGATTGCTTCATAAAGAGCCTGTTTGCAGTCATCACCTACGAAACGAATCAGACCTTCTTCTACACCTTCTGCGAAAGACATGTATTTCGCACCTGTGAGTACGTCTGTTTTCTGGATTTCATCGTATACAATTGCTGCTGCATCGTCTGTCATCTGGCATCCGTCAGGACCGTATGCTTTGTATCCGTTGTACTTAGCCGGGTTGTGAGATGCGGTTACCATGATACCTGCGTTGCATTCATAATAACGTGTTGCAAAAGAAAGTGCCGGTACAGGCATCAGCGCATCATAAATTCTTACTTTGATTCCGTTTGCTGCAAGTACGCCTGCTGCGTTCTTTGCAAATACGTCGCTCTTGAGACGGCTGTCATAGCTGATAGCTACTGTCTGGTTTCCGCCCTGTGTTTTTACCCAGTTTGCCAGTCCCTGTGTTGCCTGACGTACTACATAAATATTCATACGGTTTGTTCCGGCACCAAGTACTCCGCGAAGTCCTGCTGTTCCGAACTTCAGAGCTACTGCGAAACGATCTTTGATCTCTTCATCGTTTCCTTCGATCTTGGATAATTCCGGATTGAGATCTGCATCCTGCAGATCTGCTGCCAACCAACGTTTGTATTCTTCTTGATACATTTTGACCACTCCTGCCCTAGTTTTTTTAGATTTTTTTGTATATATTAGCTTAATATAGTTCCATAATACCATAATTTAAGTCAATCAGCAACAAAACAGGGAAATTTAAGGTTAGTTTTCTTCTGTTTTTATCGAGATTTCCGGAAAAGATTCTTCCTTGTCAGATCATAATCATTTTCTTTGTTTAAAGCCGATTTTTCTTTGAAATATTGTATTTCCGATATTAATACAGGTTATCTATAGTAACAATTTTCACTGCATCCATTCGGAAAAATCATCTGCTTCATTTGCTGCTGAAATATTTTCTCATTATCCTGATCTTGCCCTATATTTTCGAAACTTCTGTCTAAAATATTCAGCGCCTGCCTGAGATTACGGATGTCTTTTTCCATATAATCTGTGTAGTTGCCTCTGCCTACCAGTTTCAGGTGAGTGATGCCTGCTTTTTGCATCTGGTAAAGAGCGCATAAACCACATCCGGTCTCACCGCATAAATAGCCGGTTTCATCATATTTTTCAAGCCAACTTTCATCTTCACCGATATCTCCTGTAAAATTCTCATCTGAAACTCCTAGCGCTTCCAATCCATCTCCTTTTTCCTTTTCCCTATTATTTCTTTTTCTCATTACCCTTTCCAGATGATACGGAACTCTGCAAAGATATCCCATTTCATCACAATGAAGAGAATTGCAGAATGCACCGCTGAACTGGCACATTTCATTTAAAACAAAAGCTTCAAACTCTGTCTGTGCTCTTTCACCCCCTGCCAGTTGTTCTGTGCGGATGACTGACTGCATATCTTCGAAGGTATTCTTCCTGTGAAAAATAATACGTTTAAGTTTCTGTCTCTGTAAGACTTCAACCATTCGACTGTTTACCTCTCCGGTCTCGCCGCTTATATGAATATCGCAGTTGATTCCCTGATTTCGCAGATACAGAATTAGTGCAGGGTCCGCAATAATGTAACTGCGAAATCCCAGCTTCATGCAGTTCTGGATAATTTCTGCGATCTCCTGATATTGCTGTGGGATATAATATAGGGAATTGAAAGTCAAATGAACAGGCTTTCCGTATTTCTTTATCATTGTGGAGAGTATCTCCAGTTCACTGTAGGAACCAAGCTGTACGTTGTAACAAAATACTTCCCGTCTGTTTAATGGCATAACTGTACCATATTTCTTCGCCCAGGAATATGGTACGTAACCAGAGAAGAATTCATCTGCACCAGCTTCTGCAAATCTGATGTATTCATCTATTGAGCCTAAACCTGCTGTGATTTTCATTTTGCTTTACCTCCAGCTGATAACTAATCGATTTATTCCTGCGTTTATGTAACCTGCTATTTTCTCTGGATGTTCCAGTAATTCTTTATCTATGCCAAATAATGAGTTAAATCGCCCGGTCATATTCAGATTTTTCGGATATGTCAAGGTATAAGTACTGCAATAATGTAGGCATTCTTTTATCAGATGCTGTGTACCTCTATTTCCTGTTGTACAGATTGCATGAACCGGGCAGTACTGAGATGTATTTGTCTGATAGTATGGAAGATGCAGACTGTTTTTTCCCTGTGGAAATTCTTGTTCATAGCCGCAGGATTCCCATTCATAACGCTGAATTCCAAACTCTCTCTGCAGATATTCGCAATAGAAATCTGCATTTAGATTATTCTGACTGTACAAGCTTTTGTCACCTTTTTTATATAGAAACCTGGGATCTTTTTTTCGCTTGTTTAACAAAATTCCCAGACATGGAATGAGACATTGTCTCATCTCGTTAACATCTTCTGATTTCTTTATTTCTGATTCTGCATTTTGTCTTGCTATAATATCTGCCATCGCCCAGTCATTTATAATGATTTCTATACAGGTATCTTTTTCCCTGCACCATTGTGCAAGACGATTTACCAGCTTTTCGATTGATTCTAACATAAACTCCCGGATATAGGAAAACGCAATTGTAATTCCAAGAGATTCTTTATACGCTTTCTCCAACATCATAAATAATTCTTTTTCACTCGGGAATAACAGATGACAGAACTGATTTCCAATATAAATACGATTCAAATTGAATCTATATCCAATATTCGAGGCGCTGTCCGGGTTGCTATTTTGCTTATCTGATCCTGATTGATTTCTCGTTATCCTCTTCCATTCATAACATTGCTCTGTCAACTGTTTTATATCGTTCTGCAGATATTCTCTGTATAATTCCGGCCGGTCAATTTCAATTGCCGTTTCCAGACTGTAATTCTGTCTCTCCTCCAGATTGTAATAATCAACTGGCTTTTTTTCCGGATATCCCGTTAATACCCTGGCAAGTTCTTCATCGTCATCCTCCAGTTTCAGGCGGATATATCTGCTGTACTGTCCCTGCAGTTTTCTTACTTCCTGCCTGTAACTCTCATTATTCACAAACACTGTGTATTCAGTACAAAACTCTGCAAGTTCCGAAGAAACCTTGTCCTTTTCAATTGTATAATTTCTGATTTCTATTTCATGATAACTCGCCTGTTCCATATCATAAAAGCAAACCAAAAAGGATTCTGGTGAAGCTGCCTTTTCAGACAATCTGAGCCGGAGTCCCTCCTCAGCAAGCTCTATAATCCTGATTTCCTTTCCATCCATAAAACCGGATAGCAGGCCGAAAGGAATCATTGATATTCCGTTTTTCATCGTTCTTCTGCTCTCTGCCTTCTTATTCTTTTAAATATGTAAATTCCTGACGCCAAAAAGCAGTTAACCTACTTTTATAGGCTAACTGCTCAGAATCTTTCTTCAACAAACTTCTATTATATTACCTGCGTACTGCTCCGCATACCAGTGAAACAATCCCAACTACCACTACAAGCGGCAGAGCAATCGTAACAAATCCTCCAATTGTCAGTGCAATCAAAACAAATGGAAGGAATACCAGTGTAAATAACACTTTTGTAATTCCCCATGTCATTTTAAATGCAAGTCTGATCAGCTTTCCAAAAATCCCGATCATCAGACAGATAAATACTAATGTAAGCATATCTTTCACTCTCTTTCTTTATTAATTATATGTCAAGCGGATATTCGCAATTCGCTTCGCTACTTGCTTGATCTGGTTAAATGTTTCTCATATAATATAACGTCCCAGAATTCGATTTGTATTCGGAATTTTCTTAAGTTCCAATATTTTTCATACCTTTATTCTTCTATGGTCATTAGCGTTACTGTCAGCGCACATCATAGCCGCAAAACCAAAAGAAGCCCAGATAAATTCCAGGCTTCTCAATAATTATTTCACTGCAATCTTACATATAGCTTTCTTACCAGACTTTAAAACCACCGTAATCGTAGCTGTTCCTTTTTTCTTTCCGGTAATTTTGTACTGATTTGTTTTAACCTTCTTTACTGTTGCAACAGTTGTATTGTTGCTCTTGACAGACTTAACTGCATCACCTTTAGCAAGATTAGTAATCTTTAAAATGTAGGATTTATTTTTTCCTATCGCCTTATTTGTTGCAGAAAGTTTAATTGTTGGTTTTAATTTCGGAATAGACTGTGATTTCTTTTTACCGCAGGATTTACAACTGCACTCCTTTTTACCATTTTCAAAAACAGTTGCTGATTTTACAGTTTTCCATGCTCCGTATGTATGTTTATGTGTCGCTTCCTTAAGTGTAAATTTGGTTTTAATATAAGGGCAGTCAAAAGTTGCCCAATCACTAACCAGTGTACCATTCTTATAGCACGGTGCATTTACAATATATACATAGTACTTACCAGATGCAGCTTTGCTCGTATTCCAGGAAATATATCCGCTGTAAGAATCCTGTCCGGAAACAGATACTGTCTCCTGACTAAAATTAGAATATACAATGTCTGAATTAGAATTAAAAACTGAAATAATCGGTTTTGTATAATAATATTTCCATGTATCTCTTGCATAAAACTTAATGTATAATTTCTGGCCTTTTGTGATTACATCATTAGCTTTCGGTAATACTTCAGTAAGATAATAGGAATCTGAAGAAAACCTTACCTTTTCAGTAAAATCATTAAAATCTTTCAGCTTATTCAGCTCATTAGTCGCTATGCTGACATTTTCACCTGTTATAGAATGCTCCACACGTTCCACTGGAGTTCCTATTTCCTTTTTTTCTGTAACATCCTGTGCCATAACCGGAATTGCAAAAATAAACATGACACAAAGCAATAATATTCCCAGTTTCGTTTTAATATGTTTCATAAAACTTCTCCCTTTATCATAAAATACCCTTCATACTATATTTAGCCAGATTGAGTACTTCCTCTACTTTAATTGAAGATATCCATCTGGCAATTCCGTTTGTACCGTTCAGAATAACATTTTTCATATTCGTACACAGTACCTTTTTATATGAAGAAAGGCACATCCCAGTCTAACACTAAGATGTGCTCTTATTCTTCATTACCAAACCTATGCCCTTTCATAGGACATCATGGTTTTAAACATTCAACTTTAATCAATACAGCTTTGCACCAGCCGGAATATGGTTATCAACCATGATCAGATGAAGTTCCTCATCCTCAGAATCCTTAAGGTTGTTTACTGCTGAGAGCAGCATTCCGCAGGACTCAATTCCCATCATTTTTCTTGGTGGAAGGTTGATGATTGCGATCAGCGTCTTTCCTACCAGTTCTTCCGGTTCATAGTATGCGTGGATTCCGCTTAAGATTGTACGGTCTGTGCCTGTTCCGTCGTCCAGTGTAAACTGGAGGAGTTTTTTGCTCTTTGGAACTGCTACACACTCTTTAACCTTTACAGCTCTGAAATCAGATTTGCTGAAAGTATCAAAGTCTACTGCTTCCTCAAATAAAGGCTCAACCTTTACATTTGAGAAATCAATCTTCGCATTGTCTGTAAAGAAACCATTGTTGTCTCCTGCCTGTGCAGTTGTTGTCTCAGCAGCTTCTGCTGCGCCAGCCTGTGCCGCATTGTTTGCTTCGTTCTTTGCTGCGCCCTGGGACTTCATCGTCAGGAACATTTGTTCTTATTTTACACAACGTTACATATAACATTATTCCCATTCGAAAGCCTCATAAATAAATAATATTTTCATTCCACACCATTACATATCATTACATGTTTTTGATGTAGATGAACTGTAAATTCAACAAGATTGCTGTAAATAAACTGTATTATGATTTGCAGTAAGACGTCCCTTCAAGGACATTTCCCACTTACATAATTTTAACTTTTATCTCTAATTTGGCAAGGGATTCTTTCTTTTTTTCTTCAGTTGCTTCTGCATAAATATCCATTGTAGTAGTTATATCGGCATGACCCATAATCTCCTGAATGACTTTCAAATTAGTTTCATTTTCACAGTATCTCGTGCAAAATGTATGTCGAAGATGATGACACGAAAAATGAGGAAGTAATAGGGGAACCCTTTTTTCTTCTTTTGCCCGTATCTTTTCTTCTTCATTATATGCATTATAAATACGCTTAATTGCGCGATTAACTGTCGTAGGAATAAGGACATTTCCGAATCTGTTAGTAAACACAAAGCCCGAATAACCATCAATGATCTGAGTACTGAAACCCATCTCCATCTGCTGACGCTGTTCATCCATAAATGCCTGATAAACCGCTTCCATCATTGGAATCATTCGAATGCCTGTCTTTGTTTTCGGAGTAGTAATATGATTTTCACACTTACCTGAATCCTGAATCCGGTAAACTAAATTGTGGTTTATGCTGATTATTCTATTTTCAAAGTCTAAATCCTGCCATCGCAACCCCAGTGCCTCTCCAATCCTACACCCAGTCCCCAATAATACGATAAATAATGGCAGCCAATGCGAATAAACGGGACTTTCAGCAGTATATTTCATAAACGCGGTCTGCTGTTCGATTGTCAACGCATGTCTCTTCGCTTTTTCCCACGCATTACTTTTCTTTATTTCACCCATAACACCATCTGCCGGATTATTTCGGATAATATTATCCCTTACCGCCATTGTCAGTGTCGGATGAATGATCGTGTGTATTGACTCCAGGCTATTCGGTTTGAATCCCTTTTCTGTCATAAGAAAATAATAGAACTGTTTTACGTCAGAATATTTTATTGTTGCTATTTTCCGATTTCCAAAGGACGAGCGCACATAATGATCATACAGATATATATAATTTGTCCGAGTAGACTGTTTTAATTCCAGCTTTCCTGAAATATATCGGTCAAACACCTCATTCAATGTCGTTCTCGCACCCGAATAACCATCTATTCCATCATCCTGGTCTCTTTGAACAGCTTTTTCTTTTTCCCGGAGTTTCGGTAAATCCTTGCTGTATATCGTCCTTCGCTTTCCATTAAGATCCTGGTACTGGTACATATAATATCCATCTTTTCTCTGACATTCTCCAGTACGAAGGACTCTTCCTTTAGAATCTTTTCTTGATACGGCAGTACATTTCGCCACTTTAACACCTCATTTCCCTCTTGGGAAATAAAGTTCTATAAATCAAGTGATTTTTGCTTATCCATTTCTAATAAATGCTGGATCCCTATAACCACCGTCTGCGTTTTTGTCAGACCATGTTCCCTGGCATATGCTTCTAAATCCATATGCTCCTTTTCGGTAAGACGGACATCCAGTTTATAAGATCTGGGATTTTCGGCTTTCGGTCTTCCTATTCTTGCCACTCCGTCACCTCCACTCTCATGACCTATTCACATTATACATTTTCCTCATTCATAATGCAAGTTTTTTGTGCAGACAATAATAGACTTTACTTCCATTATTTTATTCTCTAAAAGCTTCCATGTATTTCTCAAGAATTTCTGTATTAACTAATGCAATATTCCTGATCTTATAAACTGCGCGTGCCTCTTTTGCCAGTTTCATAAAAGATTGAATCCCCATGGAATATAGCTCCGCCCCCTCTGCATATCGAACAAATTTCTTGCTTCTTTTGTTGTCACATTCCATTTTCCTGCCCCTTTCGTTAAAATTATTTTTTGGGATGCCTGTCAATAAAAAAACATTCCTCAATAGAATGCCTTTTTATTGGCAGGCATCAAAAAAGCATCCTGCAGGTGGCAATCAGGTGTCGCCCCATTGGTATTGCACCATCCTCATCGGACCAGAATTTTTCCGGAAGTATCATTATCATAAACAGCATCCTGGCCGCAGAGTACCTGTCTCTCTGCTTACAGCAAAATAATAATCGCTCATATCTCTTCTTATATATCAGGGGAAAATAACTTTTTATACCTCGCGACAATTTTTCGCAAAGTATAAGAACAGATCATCATGGCGTATCTGCTGTATGGCTCAACTGTTTTTCACGTGCCTGCAGGGTTGAACTCTATTCACTTTTCAAGGTACCGGTGCATCTTAATTCTATCTGCCTCCTGAAAGGGAAAGAAAGCAGAATGAATACTATGCTGTTTTAAATTTCAGAATTCTTGTAATCAGTTTTGTTTCCAGCCGCCTGCGCAAGGTATTGTCTACGCAGTAATGAGGCAGACCAAATTCATCATACATGATTCTTGTTGACAGACTTTTTATGTAGCCTTCATAGTGCTTCAGTACAATGTTGATTGCCTCCACATCACCTTCAGACGCTGCCTGGATAATATGGCAAGGCAGCAATTCATGTTCTTTTGTACACTCATTCGTTTTTTCCATCTGTATTTTCCTCCATTGCCTTTTTTAATAAATCCAGGGCTTTTTTTCGATGCTCATAAATCGTGCTGCACACAAGATTCATTTCCTTCGCAATTTCTGTATCATTCATGTCCATAAAATAAGATAAAAGAATCACATTTCTCTTTTTCTCGGTTAGGGCCTGCAGTGCTTCTGCAATCAATTCATCTTTGACAGCAATATCATATCCAAGAACCTGAAAGCAGTCGTTTTCCATATTGTATTCATCTATCGTATTGAGCTGTGACAAATCTTTCTCTGAAAGTTCAGAAATCATTACCTCATGTTTTCTCCGATACGCCAGATGCCTCTCATAATCAATACGTTCACCCTTTAATACTTTTTTACAAAAATAATCAAACCGGCATCCAACCGAGTTTTCGTAGGAAGAAGACTTTTTCATTCGATTTCACATCCTTCCTGTCCAAACTGGCTATGAACGAAGTTCTTTTTTCCCTTTCGCTCATATACCGAATCGACTGGCCCGGATTTTCGGGTGGAGATAAAATCTTTTGAATTTTTTCTATTTGGTCGGACTACGACATTTTCTAAAAAAGAGCATAAAAAAAACGTTCCGTAGATTTTTCATCCACAAAAACGCTTGTATTACTACCATATTCTGTACTACCAAAATATGACTATCTTCTTTGTGAGATACATTGTATCTCTTTTCTATCAGGTCTGGAACTAATTTCTTCTTATATATTCTCTCTTTCTGTCTTCTTCCGTTTTCAGAGAAAAGCACTGATTGATCACTCCTATTCGTAAAATGGGTACAATACTTCTTTCTCCGAACACTAATCATATAGCACCTTCTCTAGAAGCTTTTCAAATCAAGTTTTTCCAGAAAACTGCTATTAATTTTCAATACGCTTTACCCAACTTATTTTTATAAAACAGCAACACTGGCAGGAGTAAATCCTGCCAGTGTTGCTGTTTATTCCGCAGCTGCAATCATATATCCTATAATGCCCAAAAGTAAAAGAACTCCCGCAGTCTCATAACCTGCTCTGCTGATTCCGATAAATAATACCCAAAGAAAAACAAGACCAGGAATCCGTTTTCTGCTTATGCGAAGGTATCTTTCTTCTTTCATAATCTCTCCCTCTATACAGAGCAGAATTACTCTTCCGGTTTGATTCTTGCAACTCCCGTATCAATTGCTGCTTTTGCAACTGCCGAAGCCACAGCCTTACCTACCCGTTTATCAAATGCTTTAGGAATGATATAGTCTGGTGAAAGTTCTTCCTCTGTAATCAATCCTGCCAGCGCATCTGCTGCTGCAATCTTCATCTCATCATTAATATCTCTGGCACGTACATCAAAGGTTCCCCGGAATACTCCCGGAAATGCCAGTACATTATTAATCTGATTCGGGAAATCACTTCTTCCGGTTGCGATTACCTTTGCTCCCCCTGCTTTTGCCTCATCCGGATAAATCTCCGGTGTTGGATTTGCGCATGCAAAAATAATCGCATCCTCTGCCATTGTTTTTACCATATCCGTTGTAACCATTTTAGGAGCTGACACACCGATGAATGCATCTGCACCTGTAAGCATGTCTGCCAGAGTACCGGATTTCTTTTCCAGATTCGTTACCTTTGCCATCTCTTCTTTAATGGCATTCATACCCTTTTCACGGCCTTCATAAATTGCTCCACTGCGATCACAAAGTGTAATATTCTTATATCCCGCCTTTAAAAGAAGCCTTGCAATAGAAATAGCAGCTGCACCCGCTCCATTAATTACGATTCTGACATTTTCTTTGGTCTTTCCTACAACCTTAAGTGCATTGTTCATTCCTGCCAGAGTGATGATTGCAGTTCCATGCTGGTCATCATGGAAAATAGGAATATCACATTTTTCTTTTAATTTTTTCTCAATTTCAAAACATCTGGGTGCTGAAATATCCTCAAGATTCACACCCCCAAAGGAACCTGAGATCAGATATATGGTATTTACAATCTCATCTACATCCTTTGATTTAATACAAAGTGGAAAAGCATCTACATCACCAAAAGCCTTGAATAAGACACACTTTCCTTCCATAACCGGCATTCCGGCTTCCGGACCAATATCCCCAAGCCCTAAAACTGCCGTTCCATCCGTAACCACAAGACACATGTTATGACGTCTTGTAAGCTCATAGCTTTTATCAATATCCTTCTGTATTTCCAGACAAGGCTGTGCAACTCCTGGTGTATATGCCAGTGACAGATCGTCCTTTGTTTCTACCGGAACGGTTGTTACAACCTCTATTTTACCTTTCCACTCTCCATGTAAACGGAGAGACTCTTTTGCATAATCCATCTTCCTGTTCCTCTCTGTTTTCTCTCAATATCATGGTTCTACGATTACTCCCACACCGTCCGGCACCACAGATACTGTGGACATTTTTCCTAAAACCTGTGTTGCCTTTGCAAGAGCCGTATTCACATCCGGTGCCCAATCCATGTGCATATCTTCAATCATGGTACGATTTTTCTCTTCTGTTACTACAATGCATCCGGCTTTACACAGAACCCTCGCCAGAACCTGTGCTTCCCACTGATCCATATGTGTGTTTTCAGGCGGAATACTGCAGATATCCGCTGCTACTTCTTCTGCACATTTACGGTCTGCAAACCAATGATAAAAATCTTCACCGCCATGTCCATCACATAATTGTGCACACATAATGATAATGCCGCCTTTGCGTACAGTTGCTTCTGCAGCTGTCATTCCCTTAACAGCCTGATACATATTCTGATCCAGGGGATATCCCCCATTAGATGTTATTGCAATATCCGCTTTTGCAGCCTTTACTCCTGTCCATTTACGGCAAAGCTGACAACCCGCCTCGTGTGCTGATTCAAGATTTCCCGCAAAAGCAGCTTTTACACACTTCTTTTCATCAATCAATACATTCAGAATAAATGATAGTTTTGCAGCTTTTGCAGCAAACAGCATATCACGGTGTATAGGGTTATCTTGAAGGTTTCCCTGTCTTGCTTTTTCATCTCCGACAAAACGTGCATTATGGTTATACAGCACAGTCCTTTTTGCAGCGATCCCCGGAAGGATGCTTTTGCGTCCTCCCGAAAATCCGGCAAAAAAATGTGGCTCCACAAATCCTTCTGCAACAACCAGATCTGCTTCTTTCACAAGACAGTTCAACCATAACTCACCACCGGAGGGCAAAATTCCAAAATAAGCCATGTCTTCTTCTTTTTCCGCCTTGTGAACCACAATCTTTTCCTGTTCTACAATACTGTCTCCAAGTTTTTCTCTTAATTCATCATCTGTAGTAGGCCGGTGCATCCCGGTTGCGATCAGGATCGTAATTCCGGCATCCGGATTATTCCTGCGTATCTCCTCCAGTAAAAGGGGCATTGTGATACGGCTTGGCACCGGACGGGTATGGTCACTTGTGATAATGACAATCTGCTTTTTCCCTCTGGAAAGTTCACACAAACGCGGGGAGTCAACCGGATTTTCAAGAGCATTCCTGACAAGTCCGCTCTGATCCTGTCCGGTTATTTCTGATGCTGCCGGCTGAAGTACAGCCAAAAGTCTGTCATCAGAAACATTCAGTATCTGCTCACTCTTTCCATAAGGTATCCTGATCTGTGCCATTAATAATTACCTGTAAACATGGTCTTTGGTTCCGGAGGCATATAATCCCCAAAATAAGAAGCAAAATCCATGTTCAAATATTTGCAGAGTTCCAGTACTTCCCTCATAGTATTATCATTTACCTGAATACCGTTGGCCCTGCGGTCAGCCATAGCTTCGATTTCTTTCTCGCCATGGGTGTAGATACGTTCCCGGCCTTCTGCTTTCGGACTTTGCCTTAACTCCTCCAGGTATTTCGAAAAATGTTTCCGAATCTCCTTCGGGTCACCGAAAAACGCCGGATTAATTGCCATAAATCCATGACAGATTCCAGTTCCTCCTTCTATCTCAGGAGTACAGCAATAATTTGAGGTCACACCCATAGACAAAATGGAGCTGAAAATCTCACAGAGCATTCCATATCCATATCCCTTATGGCTTCCTGTCACTTCGGAATTGCCGCCTAACGGCATGATTCCTCCGCCTTTTTTGGCCACTATATTACTCAGGACATCAGGAGCATTATTGCTTCCTTTTCCATCCTTATCAAGAGCCCATCCATCCGGAAGAGGTTTATCCATTTTATTATACATTTCCAGTTTTCCTCTCGTCACTACTGTTGTAGAACAATCAAAGAAAAACGGATACGGATCCGCGGGCATAGAGCAGGCAATCGGGTTAGATCCAAGCATAGCTTTTTTTCCAAATGTAGGTACCATAATTGCCTCAGAGTTTGTACAGGAAAAGCCTATGAGACCTTCATCACATGCCATCTTTGCATAATATCCTGCAATTCCGTAATGGTTTGAATTACGAACGCTGACAATTCCCACACCGGATTTTTTTGCCTTTTCAATGGCAAGTTCCATAGCAAAATGGCCATTGAGCTGTCCCATTCCGTTATGACCGTCAATTACAGCACTGACAGGTGTTTCAAATACCACCTCACATTTTGCATCCGGATGAATCGTCCCCTTCTCGATTCCTTTATGATAACGTACCATTCTCTGCATACCATGACTTTCAATTCCGTACAGATCCGAAAGGAGCAGGACATCTGTTATAATGCGGCTTTCTTCTTTTGTAAAACCAAACTTTTCAAATGCCTCCAGACACAGACTGTCCAGAGTCTCATAACTCCATTTTACATATCCCATCGTTCAAAATACCTCCCACAGCTTACTTCTGCTCCAGAATCCATTCATGTTCCGGATCATTACTGCGGTTGAAGCCCTGATACTCACCAGCCATCAGCCACAGAAAATAAGTCTCGTAACCCGGAATGGAAACCGTGGTATGATAACCTTTCGGAAATTCTACCAATTCATCCTGTTTCACACGGTATGCTTCGTCAATCTCCCCATCAGATGTATAGAGACACTGTACTGCAAATCCCTGAGACGGATTAAACAGGAAATAGTAAATTTCCTCGGCAATACATTCTTTCGGCATATTATCTTCATCATGTTTATGAGGCGGAAAACCTGCCCAGTTTCCAGGAGTCACATAAGCTTCTCCTATAGTCAGAACTTTTGCATTGCTGTTCTGATCGATAATAAAGCTCGTCTCTCTCTGATAAGGCTGTTCTCCAAGTACTTTCAATACAACATGGTCTTCTTTTAACAGCTGGGGTTCTGTCTTTTCTTCCACAGGTGTTCCACATACTGCGATCTTGATGTGGTCACATGCTTCAATGGTCAGTTTCTGATCTCTTGGCATATAAAAACTCTCTGCTTTTCTATTCTCAAAAACTGTAGTACGGTTTCCTACACGCTCCCATTTCACATCCCCGAAAATAACATTACAGTGGCCTTCCAGCATAATAAATGCGACCTCTCTATCCTCTGTCTCAAAATCAAGCTTCTCTCCGCCATCCAATTCAATGATACCGAACTCCAGCATTTTCAATGAACATTTTCCAATCTCACTGATTTTTGTATATCCTTTTTTTGGCTGATAACTTTTTTTGTAATTCATAAAAACCCTCCATTCTCTCCCTGCCAAAACAAATATTCGCTGCAGGGAATTTACAATGTATCGTAACTCTGTTTGGTATCTCCACAGTTACAATTTATCAATAAGCAAAGACAATGTTTCTTTCCAGTCTCCTACGATTCCATAATCTGCATAATCAAAAATCGGAGCCCTGGGATCCGAATTAACAGCGATTATTTTTTCTGAACCCGACATTCCGGCCAGATGCTGGATTGCACCACTGATTCCCACTGCAACATAAATCCGGGGATGAACAATAATTCCGGTCTGACCGATCTGACAGGCATAAGGCGCAAACCCAGCATCCACTGCCATTCTGGAGGCCCCCAGAGCTGCTCCGGCTTTTTTAGCTGCCTCTTCCAGAAACTTAAATCCCTCTTTAGAACCTATTCCCATTCCCCCGGCAAAGATCATATCTGCCTGATTTAACGGACAGGTTTCCTCAAAGGACCGGAACTCAATCTGTTGTACAGATACACTGCCTGATATTTCATACTCTCTGACAGTACCAACAGGCCGTACATATTGTTTTTCACGAAAAATCCCGGGGCGGACAGTAGCCATCTGAATGCCATATACCGTCTGGATCTGTGCGACCAGATTATTTCCGAATGCAGGGCGTATTTGAAGAAGCTTCCCATCTTCCTGCATGGCCAGATCCGTACAATCAGCTGTCAGCCCTGCATCCAGCATACCTGCGAGAATCGGCATTACTGCACGCATCCGGATATTGGCAGGCGACAAAATCATTTCCGGATTCCAGTCATTCTTTACCCTGTCCCGAAGCCAGGATGCAAACAGGTAGTCATCCGATAAAATTCCTTTATATATGATAATATCTGCTCTGTCCGCACCATATTTAAAAGCCATTCTGGCTTTTTCTGCCGAATCTGTCAGAAAATGTACATTTCTTTTATCTGGAAGTGCCAGTTCTGCAGCTTTTGAAAGAAGCCCCAAGTCCGGCTCTCCCGGACATAGTACTAATATTTCTTTTTTCATCAACTGTTCTCCCTGATCATTGCAAGCATTCTTTCCACACCGACCGTCACATCCGTCTCTTTGGGGCCTTTACGAAATCCTGTCTGCAAATGTTCTGCCTTTATCACCTTTGTACGGGAACCACTTAATCCACATTCTGATCTTGACAGACCAAGTTCTTCCATAGAAAATACTTTAACCTCTTTTGAAGCAGCATCTCTTCTTCCTTTCAGTCCTGCCAGCCGAAGCGGGTATGCATATTCACAAAGAGAAATAACTGCAGGCAGTTTTACTTCCAGCAGAGAAATCCCATTTTCAAGCAGACGGAGACATTTACAATGATCTCCGTCTGAAAGTATCTCTTCTATATTTGTAACACAGGGAATTCTCAATTCTGCTGCCAGTTCCCCCGGAACCTGCCCGGTTTCTCCATCAATTGCCCTTCGTCCACATAAAATCAGATCAAATTCCCCCATTTTTTTCACCGCAGCGGCAAGAATATGGGATGTAGCATGTGTATCTGAACCAGCCATGCCTTTATCCGTCAGCAACACCGCTTCATCCACACCTCTGGCAAGGAGATCTTTAAGAAGCGGTATTACGGCTGCAGTTCCCATAGTGAGAACTGTAACCGAAGCCTCCGGCCTGTGCATCAGCGCAGCTTCGACCGCCGCCATATCTGATATATTGATCTGATGAAACATCCTGTTCCTGTCCATACAATGATTATCATCCATCTTTACCCTGTCATCTACAGGAACCATTTTTACACAGACTAAAATATTTTTTATCATCAGCAGATACTGTCAAGAACCTCAAAAAGATCAACAAGTTTCTTACCTTCCGGTACATCAAGTGCAAGGCATTCATAACTTTCCGGATTTGCGGTGATCATAACCTCAGCATTTGTACGCAGAAGATCATCCCAACGTCCGGATGCAGTTTTCTTTACAATCTCCGGCATGTAAGCATTAGCTACAGTTGAACCACAGGATTTTGCCAGTTTTTCTTTATTAAACATTTCAATCAGTTCGTATCCTGCTTTCTTTGCCAGCTCTCTTGCAGGAGCAAACTCATGGAAAGTACGTGCAGAACGGTCATCATCATGATATGCTGCCACACCTTCTGCTTTACCTTTGATCACCAGTTTGCCGTCCTCTACAAGTTTTGCTGCATATGCTACTGCAGAGATGATATCTGCCTTGATTTCACATCCCCATTCCGGATATTTTTGTTTCATGATTTCTTCATCATAGCTGTCCAGAACAACAACTGTTTTTGCTCCACTCTCGTTTACTGCATCTGCGCAGTGCTTTGCCTGTTGCTGTACTTCTTCCACATATCCAGCCAGGTCTCCCAGCATAACACCGGATGCAGGTTCTTCCTTAAGCACCATATAGGACACTCCGGCTTTAGACAACAGACTTAAAAATGCTTTGGCCATAGCAGGCGCATTAAATGCAGCTGCCTCACCTATGTACACAAGAACCTCTCCCTTGTTCTCTGTTCCAAAAGAAGGTTTCTCTTTCCCATAAATGTTTCCGGTTTTTTCAATATTATCAACCAGATCCATTACAGCCTTTGGTGCAAGACCATTTACTACTGCTTCTGTACGTGCTTCACGGATGAACAACGGCGGCTGATAACCGGTAGCACAGTCATTTGTACATGCATCACACAGAAGGCACTCATACATAGCCTGAGCCATATCCGAATCAAATTCTTTTCCTCTTGCTGTCATAGACAAAAGGAGTCCTTTCGCACGTGGTGTATTGATTTCTTTTCCTGTCTGGAGCTGAACCGGACAAAGGTGGCGGCACATCCAGCAAAAACGGCATTTATCTGCATGTTTACTTGCAAGCTGACTAATCATCTTCTCTTCCTCCCTTAATTACAGACCAAGTTTATATGGATTCATAATTCCATTTGGATCAAGCTGTTTTTTCAGACCTTCCATAACCTGGAAAGCCGGACCGTACTGCTCTTTCATCAAACGTGAAAGTTTTAATCCGATACCGTGATGATCATTAATTACACCACCATTTTCCATAGCAGCACGTACACCCGTGTTCCATATCTGGTTATGCAGGCGTAATGCCTCTTCCTTATCTTCTGGAGGATTATCCATAATAAACCTGTCGTAGATCATTGTTCCCCAGCCATACCAGTGGGAACAATGTGCAATAAATTTCACACCAGGGAAGTTGCTTTCGATGGCATTCTTCATTGCCCAGTAGATTTTTTCAATATGATCAAAATCTGCTACTGTATCCATCGTTCCAAACATCTGCGGAATATCCATAATGTTATCCGGATAGAAGAATGTGATACGGTTCTCAAACCATTTTTCTCCATATTCAGAACCCAGATCTCTTGCTCCGTATTTTTTACAGATATCAAGCACGATTTCCATTTCGATATCCACAATTTTCTCAATACCTTCCAGAGTAAGGTTCATAAAGTTTCCTTTTTCTTCCACGCCGATGATCTTTTTGATAATTGAAACAGTCTCTGCCTCGTCAAACAGACGCATGATAGACGGCTGGAGTTTCTGCATAATATCACGGCCCGCATTTAATCCATCGGTCATGGTCGGGAATAAGAACGCGCGATGTTTTCTGCATTCCGGCTGTTCATACAGACGGAATGTTGCTTTTGTGATAATTCCCAGTGTTCCTTCAGAACCAATAAATATCTGGTTCAGATCCGGTCCTGCTGCATGTTTTGGAACCGGAAGAGTGTTAATGATATCACCATTTGGAAGAACTACTTCCATACTCATGCACATATCATCAATTTTTCCATATTTTGATGAAAAAATACCGATTCCTCTATGTCCGAGGGCCCCACCGATTGTTCCGCATGTCAGACAGGACGGAATATGCATACAAGAATATCCTTTTTCATTTGCATACCATTCCAACTGCTGGAAAATCATTCCTGCCTCAGCAGTAATAGAGTGGGAGCTCTCATCAATGGAGATCAGATGATTCATTCTCTTCATATCCAGAAGAATTCCTCCTGCCATAGGAAGAGCTCCACCCTGAGAACCGGAACCACCACCCCAGGTATGTACAGGGATTTTATAATAATTGGCAATCTTTAATACCTTAGAAACTTCCTCAGTACAGCCCGGACGCACAATAATATCCGGCAGTGGGCCCTGCGCTCCTCTGTCCTGCCACATACGGCTGATCCAGAAATAATCCACACTATATGTATCGCGTTCTGTTTTACTTGTAGAAACGTTTTCTGTTCCCACCACATCTTCCAGCTCAAATCGGATCATGTCCGACATAAAAGATTTTACCTGCATAGTTTTCACTCATTCCTTTCTCTTAATCAATTGTTTTAATGTTCCAATTCTCACCATATATACCTGCATATGCGCCCCGGTTTACAAGACTGGTATTTTTTTCATGCGCAATAAGCCATTTATTTTTAGCCCAGAGAAAATGTTTCTTTTCCGTGTCTTCCAGTGGAAGATTCGTATCACGCTGCAGTCCTACAATACTGATAAATCCATTTTTTGTTACCTCACAGGGACAAAAATGAAGTGTGTCGGAATATATTTCCACCATATCTCCTTCACGAAGATAAAACGCTTTTATTTTTCCAGAATCAAGCCGATTCTGATCATCCATATCATTTCTCCTGGCCAGCAAAAGAACCATTTCTGTTACTGCCACATTAAATTCCGAACAGGTATGCCACTCAAGTGCATTCAGCATACAGGAATGTCCATAACATACTCCAACCTGTTCATCAAGGCCACCGCATAATTCTTTTCGAAGCACATCAGCCCATTCTGAAGAATCCAGAGGTTCCAGAGCAGCCTGATAAACACTTCCTTCAGCCGGAATCTCCAGACAGGATTTTGTCAGATGACAAATCTCTTTGGTTTCTTTAGATATTAAAGTTCCATACTGTTTAAATTCATCGCTGTGCACATCATAAATATGAATATGCGTATTGGCTTCCTGAAGTCTTTTTAATCGTTCTGTCATTTACACGCACTCCCTTTCCTTGATAAAAGAAAGTACTTCGTCAAAATCCGGAATTCCTTCCTGTGCTCCAAATCTTGTACATTTCAGTGCAGAAGTAGCAGATGCAAATTTCGCAGCTTCAAAAATATCCATTCCTTTAATTCTTGCTGCAACAAAGGCACCGTGGAAAGTATCTCCTGCACCATTACTGTCGATCGCCTTCACCGAGAATACCGGATACCGTACTTCCTGTCCATTCTGCCAGATAAATCCACCCTTAGAGCCCTGAGTAATGATCAGTATTTCCGGATGATATTTTTTCTGGAGAATTTCAGCAGCTTTTATGGCATTCTGCTCTCCGGTAATTTTTAATGCAAATTCTTCAGATGGAATCAATACATCCACCAGAGGAAGCAGGCTTTCAATCCCCGGATATGTTTCCCCGGCATCCAGACTCACCTTCACACCAAATTTATGCGCCTGCTCTGCTGCATAAATCGCAGTATCTAACTGATGACCGTCCAGATGAAGGTATTTCGCATTCTTCAACACATCAAGATTCACATCCTTCTTATCTGGAGGGGTAACTGTTCCTTTATTCCAGATACAGGTCCGGGAAGAATTTGTGATATTACACAGAACAAAGCTGTTAAAAGATGCTGCCCCTGGAATCACCCGAACATTCGATGTTTCCACGCCATATAATCCCAACTGCTCCAGAATGAACCTGCCATGCATATCATCCCCGACTGTTCCCATATACTCCGAAGAAACTCCAAGCTTACTCATAGCTACTAGTGCAGTCGCACAGGGACCTCCGCACTGTGTCTTGGTAGATACTCCCTGGATTTTTGTATCTTCCTTCGGAAAACTCTCCGATGTCATCAGCATGTCAAACAGTGCAGATCCAATTCCTACTACCTGTGTCATTTTGTATCAGCCCCTAATAATTTAATCTTACTAATCGCAAATTCTTTTACTGCTTCGATTGGTTTTTTCATAAACAGATCCACTGCATAAATACTTCTGTCAACCTTAAATACTTCATCTAAAAATGAGCAGCATACATCTGTTCCGAAATTAACTTTGCGGATACCAGCCTTAACAGCCGCCTTGATCTGATCATCTGGAACACCGGAGCCGCCATGAAGTACCAAATGTGCTTTAGTAGCTGCATGGATTTCACTGATCCGGTCAATTCCAAGAACAGGAGCCTGTTTATATTTTCCATGTGCAGTTCCAACCATGATCGCCAGCGCTGTTACACCTGTTTCATCCACATAACGTACTGCCTCATCTACTTCTGTAAAAGCTGCCATCACTTCATCCTTTGTGGTTCCTACATGTCCCAGTTCACCTTCCACACCAACACCTACTGCACCTGCCAGTTCAACCACTCTCCTGGTCTGTGCGATATTTTCTTCCAATGGATTTACAGAAGCATCGATCATTACGCCGGTTGCTCCATAGCGAAGTGCACGCATAACCTCTGGTTCACCGGCACCATGATCTAAATGAAAAGCTGCAGGTGTCTTGAGCGTATCGATTGCTTCCATAATAGCCGGTGCCACATATCTTGCTTCCTGTGTGTCAAAAAGACGGCTGTACATCTGAAAGATTACAGGTGCTCCTGTTTCCTGTGCCGCATTCAGAACTCCAAGCACAGTCTCAAGATTGTATACATTAAATGCCGGAATCGCGCATCCTTTTTTTTCTCCAATCTCAAGAATAGACTGTAAATCGTATTTCATTTTTCTTCCTCCTTATTCTTCTACAGTATCATAGGAAAGTTCAGGTACATATTTACAGAATTCCTTAATGATATCTGAATAGCTTCCTTCAATCTCTGACATATGATGAATATACGGACCTTCAATAAGCTTTTTCTCCCATTTGGAAAGATTTTTGAATTTCGCCCAAAGATAGGTACCGAAGGTATACGGACCTTCTGCACTGTCACACTCTCCGGCCAGAATGGAATATTTTCCATTTTCCTGATCAATTCTGGCTACTGTATAATGTCCGTCTTTTACAGCAAACCATTCTCTCATATTGACACATTTACACGGAGTGCCCTCTTTTTTCAGAGAATGTGCAAATGGTCCACAGTGCCACAGAAGTTCTGTATTTTTATCCTCCGGATGACGTGTGGTAAATTCTCCCAGGAATGGTCTGTGTTCTCCCAATGATGCACAGGAAAGAAGAACCTGCGTGATCGTAGCATGCATATCACTTTCACACCCGATGATATATCCCATATCTGCCAGTATTCCGTATGCAGTACATGGCATAGCGCCAACCAGAAGCTGCATGGCAGTCCAACATTCTGCGGAAACAGCATCTACCTGATATTCCTCAAAGATATCTTTATAAAGAAGAACAAATGCATATACTTTTTCCAGTACCGGTGCGCTTAAATCATCCACTTCATACATAGATTCAATCTGCTTTGCACCCGCTTTTAATTCTTCTGTACGTTCTGCGAGAATCCTGTCATATTTATCCTTGATAACCGCCAGATTCACAGGGACTACCTGAATGCCGAATTTCTGCATCAGTTCACCTTCATTGAAGATTACAGAGCAGAAAGGTTTCGGTCTCATACCTACCTGAGCTATACGAAGTCCTTTAAAATTTTTTACCATACAGGCTACGGAAACAAATTCCTGAAAACCTTTCGCAAAGACTTCTTCTTCAATAAAGCAATTCTCAATATAAGTAAATGGTATATTCAGTCTCTGTAACTGACGGCTCATACCAAAAAGTCCACACTGAGAATCTGTATATCTGGTTCCATCCTCTAAGAATGAATCATCCTGTGGTCCCCACAGCAGAACAGGTTTACCCATAGCTTTTGCAACCATTCCGGCAACTTCTTCATTACCGAAATTTCCATTGATCAGAAAAATGGCATCCACTTTTTCTTTCTGAAATCGTTCAAGAACCGCATCTACATCTTTCTCATTATAGAGAACATCTACTTCATTGATTCCTTTTAAATCTACAAAAGACACATGATTTCCTGAGAAATGAGACTCTATGTATTCCACAGCTTTATGACATCTTTCTTCAGCTTTCTCCCAATTAAAAATTCCCGGCCTTGGTGTGACATCGCGCCTGATCGGAACAAGTCCTATCTTTACATGATAATTCAGCATAATCTCCCTCCATTAGAAAACAACTTTTTATTAAACACATTTTATCATTCATCACTTTTATTTAACATTTACCCTACTTACGAATCAGATTAAGATTTTTATTTCAGGTATATATCATCAATCAGAAGTATTTTTGTGAAATAAAAAAGATGGATTTTCAGACTCTGTTACACACAGCTATGGTCTGAAAATCCATCCACTTATACTCATACGGTCTCAGCAGTAAATGCTTCTGCCTGTGCTAAAAAGTTACTTTCAGTCATAAATACAATTTTCTTATTCAATCAGACTTCATCATCTGAATTATCAAAGTTATCTAATTCTTCCAGTTCTTCCAGCAGATCCATTTCTCCCTCTGGCTCACTGTAAGTAAAAGGAATCACAATTTTAGAAACAACACCTCCCTCCGGACGGTTCTTTATTTCAAAAGATGCCTTTTCACCATAAATAACTGCCAGACGTTTTTTCACATTTGATAAACCAATTCCTTCTTTTTCTTTAGATGGGATTGTCGTATTCTCACGTAACGCATCTTCTACTTCTTTACTCAGTCCGTATCCATTATCTTTAACTGTAATACACAATTTATCCTCTTGTTTATATGCATGAATTCGAATCTCCGTCTTATCCTCCTGAGAACGGATTCCATATTTTAAAGCATTTTCCACAATAGGCTGTACCAGCATTGTAGGAATCATAGCATTCCTTGCCTGTTCTCTGGCAGAATATACTGTCTCCAGTTTATTTCCGTGTATAAAACTATATATTTCTGTATAATCTTTTAAACTGTTTAACTCTTGTTCTACTGTAATAAACTGTTTATTTGTATTAACAGTAATATTGCGGAAATACCTGCTGATACGCTGTACAGAATCCACAATTTCCGAATATTTATGCAGCTTTGCAAGTGATCCGATGCATTCCAGTGCATTATAGATAAAGTGCGGTCTGATCTGGGTCTGCAAAGAACGGTACTTATAATCCAACACCTCTATTTCCATATCTTTTCTTGCGCGTTCTTTCTGTACTACCTCTTCCAGAAGTTCTGAAATGCGATTACTCATATAGTTAAATGTTTTAGCCAGCTGGCTGATATCATCCTCTCCATTTACCAAAAGCTGATATCCTACTCCGCCGTTTGCTACTTTATTCATGGATTCCTGTAGTTCTCTCAGCTTTCTCACTACAGAGTTCAACAATATATACACAATTCCCACTCCCAGACATAAGCTCAGGCCACCATAAATAAATCCATTCCTGATAATTCCCTGCCTTACTTTCTGGAAATTTTCCAAAGTAGAAATACCTATCGTCATCCAATTATCCTTTGTATATTTAACTACAAAATAAGATGCCCCATCAATTGTCAGACATCCTGTATTCTGAGAACCTTTTGCAAAATCATCAAGCTTCTTTCCCGGTTCTCCCATAAGCTCCACACCTGCGCATGTAAGATATTCTCCATATTTGTCATAAAACAGGAACATCTTATCTGTATATACATCGCTGATCTTAAACGGTTCTCCTTTCAGGTGCACTACCATACGTCCGTTATATTTCAAAGGCATGGTATCATACACCTCTTTCATCATATATACATTATCTCCATAACGAAACCATCTGTTGGAACCATGCTTATTTTCTGTATTTATATCCAGAATTTTATTACAGTCTTCCTGTATCAAAGAAAGCTCATCCTGTTCCACCATATATTTTGAGCCACTGTTAATCCGGATTCCCTCATTGGTTTCCAGCATAACATAGTCATAATCCGTGGAATGTGTAACCATCTGTGCCAGTGCATATTTCAACTCTGTACTCCTGGATGAATACGATCCCATTAACGATGGTATTTCAAAAGTTACCAGCCTGCTGTAGATAGTTTCCCCAATTGTAGTCTGATTCTGATTAAAATTCAGAGAAACCTGATTAGTCATCATATTCAGATTATCAAAGCAATCCTCTTCCCACGAAGAAGTGAAATACTGAGTCTGAATAAAAGAAATTACGATAATTACCAGTAAAATCGTAGAAACATTAACCAGCAGCAGTTTTTTCGTAAATGATGTTTTTTCCCATTTTTTCAGCATTTATTCTTCGATTCCTCCAACATGTGTTCATGTATCATTCTGGTTACGAAAGCGATATTCAGTAGGGCTTATCCCTTCAAGTTTTTTAAATGCATTATAAAAACTGATGTAATTTTCATATCCAATAGCATATGATATATCCTCTACTCTCATACGGGTATCATCTAACATATGCTTAGCCACATCCATCTTTGCATTAATAATATGCTGCCGGTATGTAATTCCCGTTTCTTTTCTGATAAGTGTAGACAGATAATTAGGACTTACAAAAAACTGTGCAGCTACATTTTCAAGCATCAGGCCCTCTGTAATATGATTTTTTACATATTCCAATACATCTCTTACCAGAGAAGAATTCGTAGGAGCCTGAATCTTATTCAATTCCTCAAAAAAGCAGAACAGCCAGTTTCTGGCATCCTCCACCGAATCCAATTTCGTTATATCATAGACAGTCATATCCAGATTGCTGTCTCCCTGATAATGTGCCATTTTTTTCTGAATAACTTTACTACAAAACAGCATCAGCATTAATCGGATAATACGAAGCCGTCCATTACTTTTTTCAAAAATATAATTCCAGATCGTATCCGCATTTGAAAAATCCACCTTTTGTGCCAATTTCGCACATACCTGTTCCATTTCTGTCAAACGACTGTGTTTGGAACTGTCCATTGACTGATCCCCATAATATTCAACAGATGAATGGCGCCCATAAATATTATGCTTCAAAAGCGTTTTCCTGCTTTCCTGATAAGCTATATACAGATCCTCCGGGTGTTCATGTATTCCACTGATCGCTACACAGATATTCATAAAATTCTGAAGCAATACATCCGAAATGTTTCTTGCAATCGTCTGCCATGGGACAGTCTCATCGAATATTCCACAGAACAGGATCATTTCCCCATCTGCAACAGTGCTGATTACCTCTGTCCCTTTGGGAAACGATACAAAATCCAGCTTGCGCATCATGGGACCTGTAATTCCAGAATCAGCTTCTGCTGCCATGAGAAAATACCTGTCAGGTCTTTTTGCAAACTGTTTCCAAAAACCATTATCTTCATAAACAGTTTTTACGCCACCGACCAGAATCGCTACCAGCTGCGCCCTCTGAACTGCTGCTTCCATCTTACCCTTCTGAATATTTCTGTCTTTTTCTTTGTCCAGTGAAAGAACTGCACGTTTCAGAGATTCTTCCAGTTCATTATTGTCAACCGGTTTTAAAATAAAATCAAAAGCAGACAGTTTGATCGCACGGGAAGCATACTGAAATTTATCAAAACCTGTGATAAATATTATTCTTGCATCTTCAATCTCTTTTTGACACTCTTCAATCATAGACAGTCCATCTAATTCCGGCATATAAATATCCGTAATAATGATATCCGGATGGAACTTCTGAATCATCTCCAGTCCCGATCTGCCATTATCTGCATATCCAATGACTTCCAGTTTCAATTTTTCCCATGACACGGTTGTACGTAAAGATTCTATAGTCATGGCATTATCATCTACAAGTAAAACTTTGTAAAACATTTTTCTACCTCTTTTTAATTCCCGTATTACCTACTGTATCCTCTGTAAATCTGGTTAGATCACAATTTGATAAAGGCAACAATAACCCAAGCAATAACAGTATACACTATTACTGCCTGGGTCTCATATTTATCCTTTTACCGCACCAGCCATAATACCGCTGACAACATATTTCTGTAAGCTAAAATATAAAATCAGAATTGGAAGCATTGCCATAATGAAAAATGCAAATGCAAGATTTAATTCCGCTGTATTCTCATTAAAATATACGATCTGTGCCAACGGAAGGGTTCTGCTGGCTTTATCTCTTAAAAGAACAACAGCTGTGTTATAATCATTCCATACATATACTGTATTCAATACAAGCTGTGTAGCATTGATGGGTCTTAAAAGAGGAAATACAATACTCCAAAATGTTTTCCACATTCCACATCCATCAATTGCCGCTGCTTCTTCCAGTTCTCTGGGAACTGTTTTCACGAAACTTGTAATAACCAGAATACTGATAGAAATCTGCAGGCCGGAACGAGCGATAACAAATCCTATATTGGTACTGATCAGATTTGCATTGTACAGATTCAGATATAGTGGAAGCATAATACACTGAAAAGGAATCAGCGTTCCAAGTGTAAATACTGTGTACATAATCTGATAAAATCTGGAATTATTTCTTGCCAGTACCCATGCAACCATAGAACAGACCACCATCAATATCAGAATAGTCGGCACTGTAGTCAGAATACTGTTCTTGAGTCCTACAAGAAACTGTTCATTTTCTGTGATAACCCTAACATAATTTTCCAATGTAGGATTCTTTGGCCATGCAAGATGATTTATGGTAATTTCATTTTTATATTTGATTGAATAAATCACACTGACATAAAACGGAATCAGAGTAATCACAACCAATATGATACGAACCAGGTTCTGAATGATTTTTCCAATTAATTTTTTTCTCTTCATGCTGATTTTTGTAACAGAAATACTATTTGTACTCATCATGCTTCTACCTCCGCTTTTCTGAAGAAGTAAGTTACTACGCGGGTCAGAACCAGTAAAACTATTGTTAACATAACTGCCGCAGCCTGTCCAAGACCAGCCTTGCTATATCCAAAAATATAATCATATACAAACATTGCAGATGTCTGAGCAGCTTCCATATTTCTTGCAACCGCCATCGGATAATCAAAGCACTTAAGTCCCCATGCCAGAAGCAGAGTTACATTTGATGTGAAAGACGGCACCATCAATGGTAATGTAATATATCTGAAAGTCTGCCACGGTGTTGCACCAGATACCTTGGCAGCCTCATAATAATCAGTAGGAATAGCCTGCAGGCCGGCAATATAGATCAGCATACAGTAGCCCATATCTCTCCAGATAGCAATGACCGCAATGCCAACTACAACCTGCGAAGACTGCCCCAGTGGACTTGCTGCATTAAAAATCGCAGAATAAACATCTGTAAACACATAACTCCAGACAATTGCCGCACTTGTCAATGCTGTTGTAAATGGAACAAACATCATTGTCCGGCACATATTTGCAAATTTAGAAGAACGATATAAAATCAAGGCAAAAGCAAGGCCTAATGCATTTGCTCCAATTTCATAAATAACAGTAAATTCAAGTGTATGTAAAAATGAGTTTCTGAAATATTCATTCTGTAACATAAGAACATAGTTCTTTATGCCATTAAAAACTTTTTCTCCACCGATAATACTTTTCCAGTTTGTAAAAGAATAGGGAACACCCTGTAAAAACGGTACCAGAACCACATATGCGAACAGGATAAATCCTGGAAGCATGAACAGAAGATTTCCGTATAATTTACGACGATTCTTTTTTATAATATGTTTATTTTTTATGATGTTCCCGTTTACTGTTAATTCTCCAGACATTTTCGACATAGAACTCCCTCCTAAGCGAAAAGAGGACTGCCTGTCCCTGCCAGGACAGGCAGTCCTCTTTATCCTATTCTGTTAATATCCTTTATTCTGCCTCAGCAATATCCTGATCAAACTTCTTCTGCATATCTGCAAGGCAATCATCTGCACTCATATCAGATCCATTAGAATAGCTTTCTGCGAATGCTGTCAGATAAGTTCTCCAGTCAGATGTAAACTGGCTGTTAAACGGAGCAGTAAAATCACCATAATGAGCAATCTCGCCTGATGCTTTAATAGATGCCAGTGTCTTTACGATTTCAGGTGTAGAATCAGCAACAGAACCATTCAGTAATGGCATCCAGGATTTTTCTGACCAGGATGCTGCGCCTTCTGTAACCCAATACTCCATAAACTCAGTTGCAATATCAAAGTTTTCTGCATTCGGATTTACCATAAAGTTCTGGTCTACCTGAACATTCATCTTTGCAGAGCCTTCATCATCAATCGGTTCTATAAAAAATCCATATTCAAAATCGGTTCCTTCAATCATTGACTCCAGATCACCAATTCCCCATGATCCAAAATACATCATAGCAGCCTGACCGGATGTAAATACTTCCAATGCAGCATTCTGATCATTTGTCATGGCGTCATCACGCATCCACTGCAGGCGCTGTGCCCAAATATCCAGTCCATCCTTAAAGTATGGATAATCTGCAAGTTTCTTTTCTCCTGACATCAATTTCTCAAAAATGTCATTGTCACCTCCGGCAAGTGCCTTCGTCCAGACATAGTTTCTCATCTCAATATCGCCAAATACTGCATCGCCAAATGCATGAGCCCATGGATCATAACCTGCATCTTTGATTTTCTGGCAAGCATCCAGTAACTCTGAATAAGTTTTCGGTTCTTCAATGCCTACTTCATTAAAAATTTTCTTGTTGTAAAAAACGCCCCATGTCTTAAAGTCGATCGGGAATCCGTAAATTTTTCCATCAGCAGATACATCTCCTAAATCTCCGGATGGAAGATTCAGTGATTTAATCACTTCATTATCACTTAAGTCTGCCACATATCCCTGTTCTACCAGATCGGGATACAATCCCGGGTTACCCATTATGATCTCAGGCTGATCTCCGCCTGCAAGTGCTGTCTGAAGCTGTGGGAAATAATCTGTTCCCTGATTATAGAATACGTTATCCCATGTAATATTATATTCCGGATGAGCCTCAGCAAAAGCTGCCTCAACAGCATCCAAACCTGCCTGTTTACTTGTCTGGGTCATGTAATGAAATACTGTAATGGATACATCCTTTGTTTCCTCTGCGCTGACGCATACTGCTGTAGATGCCAGCATAGCTGCTGATAATGCAACTGCTGTTGCACTCTTCATAATTTTCTTCATTTAAATTTCCTCCCAATAAAAATTTCTACCTTCGTTCATAAACTGATCAGCTTTAAAGTATCTTTATTATACTATCTGATTTTACAAATCACCATCTACCCGACTTACTAAAACCTTAACTTTTTATATTTATTGCATATATTTTTTACTGTAATTCCTTATTTATTGTGATTTTTTGTAACTGCTCAGTACCTTCACAGTTACGATTTTTTACTGTTTGCCAGCACACCAGTAAACTGCATTGGTGATTATTTTTTGAACTTCTGCCTGATAATACACCGGATAAGTTTCATGCCCTCCCTGAAAATAAAAAATACGTCCTCTTCCTCTTCTCCAACAACAACCTGAACGAAAAATCTCTCCACCTTCTGAACCTGTAATCAATATCTGTTCTTCCGGCTGAGGAATTTCAAAATATTCCCAGTAAGTCTCATCCATAGGAATATCAAAATATTCCCCTTCTATTCCCTGTACAATAGGATGTCCCGGAGATACAATCCAGTATCTCTGCTTTTCATCATTTTCCCGCCAGTGTAATCGTTGTGTTCTGGTACCAAGAAGCCTGGACATGACCTTTGATGCATGTGCAGAATGCAGTGTGATCAATCCCATTCCATCCAATACCCGTTCCCGGATTCTTTCTACATATTCATCCTGAAGCTCTCTCCAGAATTTATGGCTCCAGAATACAAGCACATCTGTCGCATTCAAAGCTGTCTGAGACAATCCCTGCTCTTCTTCCTGCATAGTTGCTGTATGGACACAGATTTCTTTATCTTCTTTCAGAAAATCTGCAATTGCACACTCTATCCCTGAAGGGTAGATTCTTTTCATCTGTTCTCTATGTTCCGGAAGTGGTTTATTTTCTGCCCATACCAGTACTCTGATCATCTGTCTCTCCTTTCAAACTGATCCACCTGTTTTCCCGTTCTGATTCCAAACACGCTTCCACAAAGCAGTTACCACGCCATCCGTCTTCAAAAGTTGCATATATATGTTTTCCACTCTTCCAGGTTTCTTCTGAAACAGAGCAATAAAAGTCTCTCATAGCATTTACCAGGGCATCTCTCCATCCAAAAGCATGTCCTGCCGGTAGTGAGATATAGGAAGCTGTTAATGGATCACAAAACTCTTTATTTAAATATACAGTTTCATTTCCAATTTCTCTGTTTCCAACCCAAAGTCTGTCACACTGCTCCTGTCTCCATGAATATTCCCGCTCTTCTCCACTTACAGTAACCACAAAATCATTTTTATGCCCCAGCATACACTTGGAAAACAATGCCTGGCCTGGTGTTCCATCCTCAAATTCGACCATTACAGAAGTTGTATCATCCGAATGAATCTTTATCTCTTTTTTTGTAACAGGATCCATCCGTACAGGATAATGCGTATACATTTTTGCATATACTTTTTTTATAGGGCATCCCATCACAAAAGATGCTGTATCTGCCCAATGTACCCCTATATCTAAAACAGCTCTGGCAGGAGACGTCTCCGGTATTCTTCTTTTTGTATAATCTGTACGCCGTGCTACAGAATCCTGTAGATATTGTCCACTTACAAACAACGGCATTCCTCCCTGTCCGCTTCTGATTCTGTTTTTCATCTCAATCACTGCAGCATTCATACGATACTGGTAATTTACACCATGAGCAATCCCTGCCTGTTCTGCCGTTTTCCATACCTGATATGCATTCTCTCCTGTAGAGCTTAACGGTTTTTCCGCATATATATGCTTACCTGCTGCAATCACTGCCAGATTTATCTTATCGTGAAGATGATTCGGCGTACAATTATGTATTACATCAATAGACGGGTCATTCACAATTTCTTCCCAGCAATCTGTCACGTATTCTACTCCATAATACTCCTGTATCTCTTTAATCTTTTCTCTTCTGCTGACACATAGCGCTTTTATCTTCACATTGGGCAGCATAGACAGCGCCGCAAAATGCAGTTCTCCTATAAAACCCATCCCGATAATTCCTACATTTAATTTCTTCATATGCTGTAATCCTTTTTGTAAATTCCTTCCAAAGCATCGTGAATATCTTTATATTTCCTGAAAAGCCCTTCATATATTTTCCGTTGTTCCGGATGTGGTTCAGATACAGAATCTATTTCCACACAGCAATCTACTGCCTCTTCATAATTACGGAACCATCCAATTCCAACAGCAGTCAGCATTGCAGTCCCAAAAGAAGAATCATCCACCTTTATTTTTTCAAGACGCATTCCCAATACATCCGCAACTATCTGGCGCCACAACATTCCTTTGGCTCCTCCGCCTATAATACGCAGCCTGCTCATCTCCATACCTAATTCCTGTACTGTATTCATACAATCTTTCAAAGAAAAAGCTACTCCCTCAAGTGTGGCTCTGGTAAAATGAGCCTTGGTATGTCTGGAACTGATTCCTGAATAACTGGCCTTCAGTAACGGATCATTATATGGTGTCAACTCTCCCTGCAAATATGGGTGAAACATCAATCCGTCACTTCCTGCAGGAATTTTCTCTGCCCCCACATTCAGTTCTTCAAAAGGCTGTTTTCCCAGGGAGTCTCTGTACCATCTGTAGCTGGCAGCACAACTTGATGTGGCTGTTCCCGGATACCAGAGTCCCGGAACTACATGACGATAGTTAAAAACAAAAGGTGAATCTACCTCTTTATCTGTGACAACGCAAATACGTCCGGCTGTAGCAAGTTTTACAGTGGCATGGCCTTTTTTAACATTGCCGGAGGCAAATACTTCCATTACTGTATCAGTCGTTCCCACCAGAACTTTCGTTCCTGCTTTCAAACCATATTTTTCTGCTGCCTCTTTCGAAACTTCACCTGCTACATCCGTAGGATTGCAAACTCTTGGAAGCCACTCTTCCCGGATATGCCCGATTTCACAGAGTTCTTTGGACCACTGTTCTTTTCCCGCATCATAAAACATAGAACCTGCAGCATCAATATGATCTGTTTCCATACTTCCGGTAAGACAATAACGTAAATAATCTTTTGCAAAAAGAATATATCTGATCTTTTCCCATACCTGCGGCTCATGCTTGCGAAGCCACATCATCTGCGGAAGTGTCCACACTGTAGTGGGTTCGTTCTTACACTGTTGAGTGATTAATTCCCGATATTTTTCTTTTAATTCATTTACTTCTTCTACACTTCTCTGATCGGTCCAGAGAATTGCTCTCCTCAATACTTTTTTATTATTATCCAAAAGAACTGCTGTATGTGTTGCCGCATCCACAGACAATGCCTCGATCTGATCTGCCTGTACTCCAGCAATCTTTTTAATTTCAGCAAATGCGCTTCCAAACGCTTTGCACCAGTCATCCGGGTTCTGCTCCGACCATCCCACCTGCGGATATATAGTTTCATACTCGCATCCTGCAGTTGCTGCGATCTTACCCTTCTGTGAAAGCAGTGTCAGTTTTACTGAACCACTTCCAATATCCACACCTAATACATACTTTTCCATTTTTTCTACCTCCATATATTCTTTTTATTCATTTTATTTATCCAACTAACGCATTTTATGAAGTCTTATTGACTTATCCCTCTTGTTACATTACAATTCATGCAAATTTAACCAAATTGATACAGGAGGTCTTTTATGAACTACACACTTCAAACTGCTCAAGCAAAAGCAATTATATCCTCTAAAGGAGGCGAACTCCTTTCTCTTCAGTCCAGTGACGGTCTGGAATATGTATGGCAGGGTGATCCCGCATACTGGGCAAGCCATGCACCACATCTGTTTCCATATGTAGGACGTCTGACAGAAGGACGGTATATTATGGACAACCAAAAACATTCTCTTGGTATACATGGCTTTTTCCGCTTTCAGGAATTAAAGCAGGAATCACTGTCAGAAAATTCTGTTGTATTATCTCTTACTCCTTCTCCGGAATTACTTAATCAGTATGATCGAAATTTCCGGGTAGTTCTTTCCTATAAGCTTCAGGATTCCACCTTAAAAATTTCTTTTCAGGCAGAAAATCATGACTCTCGAAATATGTATTTCGGCTATGGCGGACACCCAGGATTTCGCGTACCATTAGACGATACTCTTCAATTCCAGGATTATTATCTGGATTTTTCTGATAACTGCCAGCCGGTTGCCATTGGTATGTCGCCAACCTGTTATGTACAAGGTAAAGATCTTCCTGTTCTACTGGAACAAGATCATATTCTTCCACTCAGGCACAGTCTTTTTGACAATGATGCCATTGTTATGAGAAATATGTCCTCTGCTATTTCATTGAGGACATCCAAAAATCCACATGGTGTAACTGTTTCCTATCCCCAGATGCCTTATCTTGGTTTATGGCATAAGCCTCAAAGTGATGCACCTTATGTCTGTATTGAACCATGGACTTCTCTTCCATCAAGACAGGATATTATAGAAACATTTGAAGAAAAACACGATCTTATCGTACTTGCCCCTGGAAAGACATATCAAAACGATTGGGAAATCACCATTTTTTAAACGGAAATAGCTGTAATAACAAACATGCCTTGCTACACGGCAATTGTCCGAAATTTACTTATATCAGGTGGGGTATGAGCCCCACCTGATACACTGCAAAACAGTTATCCGAAAATCTTAACGGATAGTTCCTGCCCTTTGGGGGTTCTTTCCAGAATAATAAAATCTTTCAGGCAATCTGCATCTATATTCATCAACACAGAAGATTCTTTATATTTTCTTCCTTCTGTTAATTCTGAATCAGCATTTATCAAAATCTCCGGTGTGTCTGTGATATACCATATAGAAACTTTATTCTTTAAATCTGCTGCCAGCTGTACTGCTGATGCCATAAATGCATCTGCATCATTTGCACTCATAGCCTGCGCATCATACTGATAAAGATAAACAGCTGCATAGCATTCTCCATCTCCATTTGTATCACCCAATATTTCTCCTATCTTTTTACTCAAATCGTCGCGTATTACTTCAGAAACATATTCTTTTGTCACAATTCCAATCTGACAATCCGGTTCAATTATTTTTGCTTTTTCTATCAGGTAATTTCCAATGACTATTACCGCCATAATGGCACATAATATATACCATTTATAGTAATACATATATTTTCCAGTCTTTTTTTCATGAACAGCCATGCATCCTCCCGTTACTTCATACATTGCTTTATAACATTCTCATTGATCAAGCAAGTTGTCATAGTCATTAACCCAAATCCGCCAACTATAATAAAAATTCCTGTCCATAATGTCTGACAATATATAAAAACTGCACCTGTTATAATCAGAAAAACAGATGCTACTGAGCGTATTTTACCGGCAAAAATCAAAAGCACAGAATCTTTTAAAATATATCTTAAAGGCAGTCTGACAACAGACAAAATCTGATAAGAAAACATAGTAACCCCTACAAGCAAATATCCATAAACAGCGAAAATAACAAATAAAAATAAGGGGATCCTTCCTTCCACTTCCCATACCAGATAAATTGCCAGATTATAAACAGACCAAAAGACTCCAAGAATGAATGTTAATAATGCAGAAGATCTCCATTCTTTTCTGATACACCCTTTATAATCCTCCCACAACCAATAATGCATGCGCAATACAATACGCATACAAATTGTGTGCATAGCTGTCACAGCTGGTCCTGCACATACTGCCAAAATCAATCCCGGAATCCACCAGCGAAAATCTTTCATTCCCACCATAATCATAAAACAGACAATAGATGGAACAAGGCATCCCAATGTAGCTATGTTCACCCAAAATATGTCCATAAAACGCTCTTCTACGATTTCAAACCAACGGCCCAAGCCTTCTCTTTGAACATCAGCAGGCATTTTTGTGAAATGTTTCCTGAAAAATCCCATATTACTCCCCCTTAATTCCGATCTGTTCCAAATGAATCTTCTGACCATTTCGGCATAAGTGTTCCTGAAGTTTTCGTATATCTGTAAATGCAAAATCTTCCTGCAGTGCAGCTGCCGTTCCAACTGCTTCTCCTGTAACCGCACAACACGGAATCACGCGCATAATATCCCACATTTCATCATCTGTCGAAATACATCTTCCAGCACCTGCCAGATTTTTAACCTGTTCACTGTACAGGCAGCTGAAAGGAATCTCATAAACAGGACCTGCCTTTCTCCAGTCTCCTGTCATACCAATACTGTCACCAAAATACTTTTTCTGATCAGATGCTTTTAATGTGTATTTGCCGCAAACCCTTCTCGTCATACGTATTTGTGGTATTGTAGCTACTGTTACCGGCTCATATGTTTGATCCTCTTCTCTGTGAAGCCTTACATCATGAAGAACAGACCGATGAGCGGTACATAGGAAATCTGTAGTTTCCTTACTGTCCAATCCGCAATAACGCTTTTTGGTAAGAAATTCTTCATCATGTTTACCTACTTTCTCCATGCTATCACTTTCTCCAAGAATTCTCAGAGAAAAACCATTTTTTCCATTCTTGTAATACCAGGATGCTATTTTGTTTTTTGTCTCATAAATCCGGGTCTCACATCCGGACAGCCAGAATAAATCCGCATCTCCGGTAGCGTCAATATATTTTTTTGCTTTTACACTGATTGTTTCATACTTATGATTCAAAATCACCTCTGTGATTCTGTCATTTTCTTTCCTTAGCCCTGTTATGCAGGTATCAAATAAAATCTGAACACCATTTTTTATCAAGAGTTCTTCTGCTAATAAAGCAAGCATCTGAGGATTGAATTGTGTTTTAAATCTATGGTTCTTTCTTTCCTCTTGCGTACCATTTTCCAGCCACTCAATTGGAATATCATGACCTCCACCCTCACTGATAGATAAACGGAGCAATTCCTCCGCAATGCCATAACACATCTGATGTCCGTTTCCATCACATAGAGGCAGATAATATGTAATCAGACCAAGAGTTGCCAATCCTCCGAGAAGGCACTGCTTTTCTGCCAGAAGTACTTTGGCTCCAGCACGGGCTGCCGCCAAAGCGGCAGAAATTCCAGAAATTCCACCACCCGCAACTAATACATCAGATGTCAAATTTTTGCTATGAACTACTGTTTTTTTATCACTTTCTTCCATTTTTTCACCTTCTCTAAAACTATTCTATGTACGTTTTAACATTTTCCTTAATTAATACGACTTTCTTTCATTCAATCTGTTAGAACTGTTTTGAAGGTTATTTTACCACATCGTATATTTCCCTTACATATATTTAAAACCAGAACTATTTCCAAAATCTTAACATAATATCCTGAAATTCCCAGACAGCACAACTGATGTTCATATAGATTTTGCAATGGTATTTTCAATCACACATCGTTGTGTCAATTTTACCAAGGCAGACTTTTGCTCCATGTTACGATACCTTTTGAGGAAAAGCCTACAAGTAATCTGCCCAGTGACAATCTAAGGTATTATAGGCAGAGGAAGTCTCTGACCACCAGACAGCTTGCAGAGCAAATTGATGTTGTACCTGCAACTATTCTTATGTATGAACAAAATAAGCACCCTATCCCGTTTGATGTGGCCAATGGTCTTGCGGATGCGCTGGATGTAAATGCAGACCTTCTGTATGACGATTTTGCAGTATTCCTTGCCACTCCATATAGCAAAGCATTAAAGGATATTCGCAGGAGCATAGGAATGTCTCAGAGAGCGTTTGCGGAGCATATAGGGGTTATCCCAAGCTATTATTATAAGCTCGAATTAGGGCATCGTAGGCCGTCCAGAAAGGTATATCAGAGAATGGTTGATACTCTGAGCCGTACCCATCCACATCATTCACTTTTTGCGAAGCATAAGCTACAATCAAAGTGAAAACAGACAATTGATTGGAGGTACTATTATGGATCAGAAATTAACTTACGCCCAATACGGTGATTACTACATCCCTGACATCAGATTAGCACACACAGGAACTCAGACCTTTGGTAAATATTGTAGGATGCGCAGAACATTCCTGGAACAGAATAAACCGATGCTGTTCAATGATATGGTTTTGACAGAAACGCTGTTTCCACATCTGTGGGAAGTACAGCGGTCCTGTGAGAAGAGAATGGATTTACTGATGGCAGAATTGCTGGTGAAAAATCCAGCTCCAGACAAGGTAACACAGCAGATTGTATGGGTGGCGCACCTGAATAGCCTGAAAGCACAGGCAGAGGAATTAGTGGTTTCAGAGTTGATCTACAACTGAAGCAAATGATTTATTACGAAGGCTGGCCTGTATGGTCAGTCTTTTTCTATGTAGATTCACAACTCTTGAATTGTGTTTTTGATAATTCCAGAATTGTGATTTTCACAATTCAAGAACTGTGAAAATCACAATGTAATAATACTGATATTAATAATACTGATTATAGTGATACTAATCCTATCCTTTCCGTTCCAGATTGGATGGGACAGGCCAAAACCAAGTTGATGTATTTAGGTCAAAAAGAAAACCATGGCTGCCACTTGCATTGTGACAGTCATGGTATGTGTTACATTTTATCAATTAAGGCAAAGACAACAGCCTGTTGTTCTTCACTCAGTCTTGCCCAACGATCAAGGAGTTTCTGCTGAGATTCTGTCAGAGAAACCGTAGTATCTCCTTCTGCAAACAGCTGAGACAATGTAATGCCAAATGCGACGCATATTTTCTCAAGAGAAGGGATTGTTGGCACCATATTCTTACGATACCAAGAAGATATGGTGGATTGGGGCAAGCCAGAGTGTTCCGCAAGCTGATACTCCGTCCAGCCTCGTTCTTCTCTATATGTGGTTATGGCTGCAAGAATATCTTTCACTACACTCACCCCTTTGCTTGTATTCTTCGTAAATTATACTTCGATGAATCGTTGCAATATAATTATTTGTGTCGTATAATTTTAACGATATACACAACTAAAGATAGATGAGCCTAAAGGAGCGAATGATATGAATGTCTCTACTGCCAGTTTCTTTGGGCATAGACAAATAGACAATGTATTTGTAATCGAGCAACGTCTGCAAGAGATAATCCAGGAACTCCTTATATTCAAAGAATATGTAGAGTTACTTATTGGTCGTGACGGAGAGTTCGATCAGCTTGTCGCTTCAACTGTCCGCAGATATAAGCGAACTGTCCGTGATGACAACATCGCACTTGTTCTTGTTCTGCCCTATACAACGCCGGAATATCGCAACAATGAACTATCGTTCCATGAGTATTACGATGAGGTGGAGATTTGCACAGAAGCCACAGAACATCATTTTAAGTCTGCCCATCAAGTCAGAAATCGTTTCATGGTTGACCGTTCAGATTTGGTTGTTTTTTGCGTGGAACACAACTCAGGCGGTGCTTATCAAACAATGCGGTATGCAAAGAAAGCAAATACTAATATTGTTAACTCAAACTTCCCACACCATTTGGTGTGCTGAACCTTGAAAAATCAATATTTTAACCCATAAAAAAGGCATAAATCACTTGCATGTGGTATAATTGAGTTGCCAAAAACAATTACACTGCAAGGAGATTTACGCCATGTCAAGTATACCACATAAGACCGAAAACGGAAATGAAATTTTTGATTCTGCCACAAAATTTTTGAAAGAATTCCAAGTCGGAAAGCTCCTTTTTCAATGCAATGCCGGAAAAACGAAAGGAATTCCTGTAATGGATATCTTCCGTTACCTGTTTTGTCTCATTTTCTCTGATAGAAGCATGTATATGCAGAGAAAAACAGGTTCATTTGAAGGCGGCTTCTGCAAAAATACAGTTTATCGTTTCCTTAACAATACGAAAACCAACTGGCAACGTTTCACTACACTGCTTTCTGCAAGAATCATAAATGACTTTATGAAGCCATTGACATCTGATAATCGGAAAGATGTCTTCATTATTGATGATAGTCTGTTTGACCGTTCACGTTCCTGTAAAACAGAACTTCTTGCCAGGGTATTTGACCATTGCTCTATGAACTACAAACGGGGATACCGGATGCTGACACTTGGATGGTCGGATGGAAATTCCTTTATTCCGGTTAACCACTGCCTGCTTTCTGCTGCAGAAGATAAAAATCTGCCTTGCGAGGCTTCTTCCTATGATGGTCGTTCTCTTGCTGGAAAACGCAGGAAACAGTCACGCCGTAAAGCAACGGAAGTTATGCTGGAATTGATCCACATGGCACAAAAGTCAGGATTATCAGCAAAATATGTGCTGTTTGACAGCTGGTTTTCATCTCCCAAAGTGGTTGTCGCATTAAAACAGGAACATGGTCTGGACACAATTGCCATGGTCAAAAAGAGCAGCAAGATAAAATACGGATATCAGGATGGACGCTTCAACATCAAAGAAATTTACAGCAAAAACCGTAAACGCCGGGGACGCTCTAAATATCTTCTTTCTATAAATGTGACTGTTGGTGAAGAAGCAATCCCAGCCAAAATCGTCTGTGTCCGCAACAAAAGCAAGAAAAAGGACTGGCTGGCAATCCTCTGTACAGATACTTCTTTATCAGAAGAAGAAATCATCCGTACTTATGGAAAACGGTGGGATATAGAGATATTTTTTAAATCCTGTAAATCCTATCTCCGGCTGGTAAAAGAGTGCCGCAGCACTTCTTATGATGCATTGAATGCCCATACAGCAATTGTATTCACACGGTATATGATGCTTTCGGTTGCCCAAAGAAGGAATACCGATGACAAAACGCTCTGTGAGTTGTTTTTCTGTCTGATGGACGAACTGGATGATATTACATTCAGTCAGTCAATGCAGATTATCATAAATGCCCTTATGGATTCAGTTATGGAATACTTCCATATCACAGAACAGGAGCTGGAGAAATTTACTGCCAGCTTTATTCAGAGACTGCCAAAATATATGCAGGAAGCATTGGAATACGGACAAAGTGCCGCCTGATTGTTATTTTGTGGATTAAAATATTGATTTTTCAAGGTGCTAAGCTCATTTTTAATGTGGGAAGTTTGAGTTAACTGTTTATGAACATCACGTCCACCATACATAATTCGCACTACATATACTATTTCAGTTTCATCATCTGTTTTGTAAAATACCAGATAATTACCCACCGGAAAGAATCGAAGTCCTCTGCTGTGCCACGGTTCTTCCTCATAGAGCCGATTTCTGTTCGGCATAGTATCCAGCTTCCGAATTGACGTCATAATCCGCTCTGTCTGTCCTGCAGCATTCTCCGGAGCTAACAGTTCCTCTGAAATATATCTGAAAATATTTCGCAGATCTTTCTTTGCTCCGGCTGTATACATCACTTTATATTTCATATACCAAATTCCCGTTTCATTTCTGCTTCAACTTCATCTGCTGAATACACTCTGCCAGCCTTAATGTCTTCCATGCCTTTTTCTATTTCTGCATTGAACTGTTCCTTTGTCAGAGAGCCATATGCCACAGGCTCCTCATAAGCTGGAAGTTTCATCTCAAAAGGAATTCCTCTCTGGAGTACAATCTGTCTCAGAAACATTCCTACTGCATTGGACATTGGAATT
>SKEY01000750.1_pt1 | contig 49123 bp, 36 predicted proteins | sample 4843871 | NCBI WGS metagenome assembly SKEY01 (sample SAMN11008797, study PRJNA524170) | human gut metagenome | biome: Human fecal sample; material: Feces; isolation source: fecal sample from pouch patient p36 | host: Homo sapiens | place: Israel: Tel-Aviv | collected 2016-12-04
ATCATGGTGCTTACGCCCCACTTTTATGCTCATATCGGGGCGGGTCTCAAGGTCATTCTACCACCAGTGTGCAAGCACACGTGGTTTCAGACCTTTTGACCCTGACATCTTTAATTTCTTTCCCCCACAAATACAATAACAGACCGTTCTCCAAGCAGAACGGAGGAACCGGCAGCAGGTATTTCAGAATCCGTGAATGTCTGCTGTTTTTTGTCTCCTGTATTGACGGCAATCTTCCAGGTATAGCCGTCCGGGAGCTGAGGCAGAGTCAGAGCAGCGGAACACCAGTGTGTATTCACGGCAAGGAAGACCAGATCTTCTTTGTGCAAAGAGTCATCATAACCTGAAAAGAGAACGCAGGCAGTGTGACTGCTTTCCGGCAGGTCAGGTTTCCATGGAGTGAGACCATGAAGACTCATGGACGGAAAACCGAGATAACTAGGCTCAAGGTCTTTGCGGATACAGGCATGAGCTTTTCTGAAGTGGATCATATAACGGAAAAACTCATACAATGCTCTGTTCTTCTCTAAAAGTGACCAGTCCAGCCAGGAGATCAGATTATCCTGACAGTAGGGATTATTATTTCCATAGCGTGTATCAGCAAATTCATCTCCGGCGAGAAACATAGGAGTGCCACGGCTGCACATCAGGACAGCACAGGCATTCATCATCATTTTTCTGCGAAGAGCCAGGACGGAAGGATCCGTTGTATCTCCTTCCACACCACAGTTCCAACTGTTGTTGTCATCTGCACCGTCTGTATTTCCCCAGCCATTGGCTTCATTGTGCTTTTCATTATAGCTGTAGAGATCGTAAAGCGTAAATCCATCGTGGCAGGTCAGAAAATTAACAGAAGCATTCCTGCCCCGGAAAACCGGATCATAAAGATCGGGTGAACCGGTGATCCGGCGGGCAGCAGCCTGGGAAAGAAAATCATCTCCTTTCAGAAAACGACGCATATCATCCCGGTAACGTCCATTCCACTCAGCCCAGCGTTTCCAGGAGGGAAAAGATCCGACCTGGTAGAGTCCGCCGGCATCCCAGGCTTCTGCGATCAGTTTTACATTTCCAAGGATGGAATCAAAAGCCAGACTGCGGAGAAGCGGAGGCTGGTGCAGAGGAGTTCCGTCCTCGTTGCGTCCGAGAATGGAAGCAAGGTCGAACCGAAACCCGTCAACACGGTATTCGATCACCCAGTAACGAAGACAGTCCAGGATCATATTTTGCACTACGGGATGATTACAGTTGAGCGTATTTCCGCAGCCACTGAAATTATAATAATGTCCATCGGGAGTGAGCATGTAGTAAATCTGGTTGTCAAAGCCTTTGAAAGAAAAGGATGGGCCAAATTCATTTCCCTCGGCAGTATGGTTAAAAACCACATCCAGAATCACCTCCATGTTCTGGTCATGAAGTTCTTTGATCAGACTTTTCAGTTCCATTCCCTCGCGGTTGTACTCTTTAGAAGAGCTGTAGCTGGTATTTGGTGCAAAAAAGCTGACCGGGTTATATCCCCAGAAGTCGAGCAGCAGGTTTTCATCAATAAGTCGTGCATCCCGCATTTCGTCAAATTCAAAGACCGGCATCAGCTCAACGGCATTGACCCCAAGGCCTTTCAGGTAAGGAATCTTTTCTTTCAGACCGTCGAAAGTACCGGGATGTTTCACTCCTGAACTTGCATCCTTTGTGTAGCCGCGGACGTGCAGTTCATAAATGATGAGATCTTCCATCGGGATGGAAGTGTGACGCTGCTGCCCCCAGTCGAAGTTAGAATGAACGACACGTGCCCGGTAGCCATGTTGCGGATTATTTTTATGGCCCCAGTGGCTTTGCCCGGTTACGGCACGGGCATAAGGGTCAAGCAGGACTTTGGTACGGTCAAAGCGGAGCCCCATCTTCTCGTCATAAGGTCCGTCCAGCCGGTAAGCATATTCAAATTCTTCAATGCCGAGACCAAATACGATCATGGAATAGCAGAATCCAATGCGGTAATTATCAGGAAATGGAAGAACGGCAAAGGGCTCTTCCGCTTCCCGGTGGAACAGTAAAAGTTCGCAGGAGGTTGCCTTATGCGACTGGATCGTGAAGTTGACTCCACCAGGGATCACGGTTGCACCGAAATCAAGAAAAAATCCGGGACGCACCTGAAATCCGCAGATAGTGTCTAAGGGTTTTAATTGTCCGGCAGGGACAAGAACAAGATCGGTCTGATTATTTTGCAAGATCATTTCACTCCTTCTATCTATTAAGTTACAGGGTTTAAGATGCTTTTGACCCCGACATCTATTTATAGGATAATTATAGAACAGAATCTTTGAAATGCAAGATGAAAGTGGTATACTGTAACAACAGAGAAAAAAGAGTGAACTGTTCAATATCAGTGGAAGAACAGGGATCATGAAAGAAAGAGGTAAGATTATGACAGAAGAACAGAAGACGGAAGGATGTTCAGAATCGGCTTGCTCCAGTTGCTCACAGGCAGGTTCCTGCAGCAGTAAGAAAGTGGATCTGCACGAGCCGGCAAATGCACATTCATCCATTGGAAAAGTCATTGGAGTTGTCAGTGGAAAAGGAGGCGTCGGAAAATCTCTTGTCACCGGCTCACTTGCAAGGCAGATGGTGAAAATGGGATACAAGGTTGGGATTCTTGATGCAGATATTACCGGACCTTCCATTCCGAAAATGTACGGTATTCATGAAAAAGCTCAGGGAACGCAGGAAGGTATCCTTCCACGGATTGCAAAAGACGGGACAAAGATCATGTCAGTGAACTTGTTGCTTGAAGATGAGGAGGCTCCGGTAATCTGGCGTGGACCGGTGATCGCAGGGGTTGTGAAGCAGTTCTGGACAGAGGTTATGTGGGGAGATCTTGATTATCTGTTTGTGGATATGCCACCGGGAACGGGAGATGTTCCGCTGACCGTATTCCAGTCACTTCCGGTCGATGGGATCGTGATCGTGACATCTCCGCAGGATCTGGTCAAAATGATCGTGAAAAAGGCGTATGGTATGGCAAAGCAGATGAATATTCCGGTGCTTGGCATTGTTGAAAATTATAGCTATATCCTCTGTCCAGACTGCGGAAAAAAGATCCACATTTTCGGAGAAAGCCATATTGATGAGATCGCTGCGGAACTGGAAGTGCCGGTTCTTGGCAGGATGCCGTTAGATGCAGCACTTGCAGAGGTCGTGGAAAAAGAAGCATTTTATGAAGCAGAGAATCCTTATCTGGAAGTTGAGGTCTTATAGAGATGAAAGGACAGGGAACAGAGATCTGGAAAAAAGAAGAATATTCTTATGAAGGAGCTCATGGATTTATTCCGGTGATGGTCAGTTATATGCATGAGGATGATAAGATCCATCCGGCTATGATCGTTGTTCCGGGAGGTGGATACCGGCAGGTTTCACGGACAGAAGCACATCTGGTTGCCATGGATTTTTACGAGGCAGATTATAATGTATTTGTGCTTGTCTATACAGTGAATCCGCTGGATGAAGTTCCACTGGGAATGCAGCCTCTTCAGGATATTTCAAGAGCAATCCGCATGATACGCGGGAAAGCAGAAGAGTACCGGATCACCCCGGAGAAGATCGCAGTATGCGGATTTTCTGCAGGAGGGCATTTATGTGCCAGTTTAAGTGTGCATTGGAAGGATATAAAAGATCCGGATCCGGTATATGACCGGGTGTCCAACCGTCCAGATGCAGCGATTCTTGCTTATCCGGTCATCACTGCAGGAAAGGCGGCACATCCAGGATCTTTTGTCGCCTTATTCGGGGAGAACCCGGATCAGAAGGATCTAGATTATATGTCACTTGAAAAGCATGTGACCGCAGATACGCCACCCTGCTTTTTGTGGCAGACAGCAACAGATGAGTCAGTTCCGGTAGAGAACAGTTATCTTTTTGCAAAGGCGTGTAAAGAAGCAGGTGTTCCGTATGCTCATCACGTATTTTCAGATGGTGTTCACGGAATGTCTGTAGCGACAGAAGACTGGCTGGAGGAAAGAGGCAGAGAACCTTATACGATGGAGCAGATCAGACTGCTTGGCGAAGCAATCCTGAGAGGTGAAACCAGGTTTGAGAAAAAGACCGGTGAGGAGCTGCTTGCGAAGTATGGAATTTCCAGACCTGCACCGGAAAAATGGAGTCGGGATGAGAAAGAACACTTGCGGAAGGTTTTAAAAGAAGTTGGTGCATGGAGGATGCTTGCAAAGTGCTGGCTTGCAGCAGTATGGGATGTGTAGGAAAGTAAGAAAAAGAGAGAACGACAAAGCTGATAACAGGAAGTGCAACAGAAAAAGCGGAAGGAGAACAGGATGAGAATTTTATTGATCCGGCACGGAGACCCGGATTATGAACATGATACCTTGACAGAAAAAGGACGCAGGGAGGCAGAACTGCTGGCAAAGAGGGCATCATCGCTTGCGATGGGAAGTTGTTATCAGTCTCCCCTTGGCAGGGCGATGGATACGGCACAGCCCTGTCTGAAAGCGACGGGAAAAGATGCGGAAGTACTGGAGTGGCTGCGGGAATTTCCGGCACAGCTGGATCTGAATAAAGATCCGGAATTGAGCCGGGCATATCCGGGAGCAAAAATGGCAGACGGAAAGTATCTGATAAGGAATGTATGGGATATGGCACCGGGATACTGGACAGAGCATGAAGAATATATGGATCGCAGGGAATGGAGAAATTCCAAGGTGGCAGAATGCTCTGATATGAAAGTGGTTTATGACCGGGTGATCCGGGAGTTTGATGCATTTCTTGCAGAGCATGGATATGTGAGGGAGAGAAATCATTACCGGGTAGAAAAAGAAAGTACAGAGACGGTTACCTTTTTCTGTCATTTTGCGATCAGCTGTGTATTATTATCCCATTTGTGGAATGTTTCCCCGTTTGTATTATGGCATGGGCTGGTGCTTGCACCGACTTCTGTGACCGAGGTGGTAACGGAAGAGAGAGAACAGGGAATTGCGTATTTCCGCGGTACAAAAGTAGGAGATATTTCCCATTTATATGCAGGAGGGGAAGAACCGGCTTTTGCTGCCCGTTTCTGTGAAGTATACAGCAATGAGGATCAGAGACATTAGAGGAGTGTGCTTATGGAACAGAAGAAAAAGCAGGATCATAAATTTTATGGAGGATTCCGGTATGCGATCGAAGGGATTCTGACCGGGATTCGTCAGGAGCAGAATATGAAGATGCACTGTATCATGACAGTGCTGGTGGTGCTGGCGGGATTTTTCTTTGAAATTTCGAAGATAGAATGGTGTATCTGTCTGCTTTTGTGCGGACTGATCATGGCACTGGAACTGGTGAATACATCTGTTGAGGCAGTTGTTGATCTGGTGACGGAGAAAAGAAAACCGCTGGCCAAGATCGCAAAGGATACGGCTGCCGGTGCAGTGCTGATCGCAGCACTTTTTTCTGCAGTGATCGGTTGTATTATTTTTGTTCCAAAAATAATGGAATGGTTTACATTTTTTTGAAAAAAGTGTATAACAAGAGTATAAAATCAGATAATGTAAAGAGGCTTAGAACCTTGAAAGGAGCAGAAGAGTATGGAAAGATTGACGGATGGTCTGAAAAAGATCTTATTGGCAGGAATCGGAACAGTAGCTGTGACGGCGGAGAAGTCAAAGGACGTGCTGGATGAGCTTGTAAAAAAGGGTGAGCTGACAGTAGAGCAGGGGAAAGTCCTCAACGAAGAGCTGAAGCATAATATCAAGAAGACGGTCAAGGATAGTGTGAATGTATCAGTGAAAGCATCCTCACCGGAAGAACTGACAGAGCTTCTTGGAAAGATGACACCGGAGCAGTTAGAGCAGTTAAAAGAGCAGCTCGCAAAGATGGAAACGGCAGAAGCTGTGGACGGAGAGTCAGAAGACGGAGTGAATGCAGAGGCAGAAGCAGCAACAAAAGAAACTGCTGAAACAGCTCCGGAAAAGAAAGATGAAGAATGAAAAGTCGGGTTCCAGATTAAAAGAGATAACCGCAGTTTTAAGAAAGCATGAGCTGACCCGGGGGATCACACCGGAGAAGTTGCGGCTGATTCTTGAAGATCTGGGACCTACTTTTATTAAGATTGGTCAGATCATGTCACTGCATTCAGATGTACTTCCAAAGAAGTACTGTGATGAACTGATGAAGCTGCGGTCCGATGTGGCTCCAATGCCATTTTCGGAAGTGGAGGAAGTGATCGAAGATTCCTATGGGTATCCATGGCAGGAGGTCTTTTCACAAATTGAAAAGGAGACATTAGGTTCAGCTTCCATCGCACAGGTTCACAGGGCAACGCTGAAGACAGGAGAAGAAGTTGTCGTAAAGGTGCAGCGAAAAGGAATTTACGATACGATGGCAAGAGACATTGGTCTTCTGCATAAGGCGGTCAAGCTTGTACCACCGATCAGCATCAAAGAAACCATCGACTTCAGTATGGTGCTGGATGAATTGTGGGTCGTAACGCAGGAAGAGATGAATTTCCTGATGGAAGCAGCCAACATGGAAGAGTTTGCCCGACGGAATAAAGATATTGCGTATGTAAGGACGCCGGTTTTATATAAGGAATTTACAACGCATCATGTTCTGGTGATGGAATATATCGAAGGATATCCTATCGATGAAAAAGAAGTGCTTGAAAAAGAGGGCTACGATCTGGAAGAGATCGGAACAAAGCTGGTTGACCATTATATCAAGCAGGTCATGGACGATGGCTTTTTCCATGCAGATCCCCATCCGGGAAATGTACATATTTCGGACGGGAAAATTGTATGGATTGATATGGGCATGATGGGACGGCTTTCAGACAGAGACAGAGAACTGATCTCCGATGCGATCCAGGGGATTGCGATCAATGATATCGGGATGATCCAGGATGCGGTTCTTGCGTTGGGAGAATTTCGGGGAAAACCGGATCAGAGTAAGCTGTATGAGGATATCAGCAGCTTGATGATCAAGTATGGCAAGCTGGATATGGGAAATATCGACGTGGCAGAGGCAATGCAGGATCTGATGGAAGTTATGAAGACGAACCGGATTTCTATGCCACATGGTCTGACGATGCTGGCACGCGGTCTGACGCAGATGGAAGGTGTTCTTGCTGAGATCTGTCCACAGATCAATATGGTAGAGATCGCTTCAGCAAGGATCAAAGGTGATTTCCTGCGGAATTTTAACTGGAAAAAAGAATTGAAGTCCGGTGGAAAGAACCTGTATCGAGCGATCCATAAGACGATCGAGATTCCGTCACTGGCAGCAGATGCACTGCAGGGATATATGAAAGGGCAGACGAGGGTCAACCTGGATCTTCATGTATCAAAGGATCTGGCAGAGCTGTTAAGAAGACTGGTGAGAAATATTGTGATGGGACTGTGGGTCATGGCACTTCTGATCAGTTCAAGCATCATCTGTACAACGAATATGAAGCCAAAGTTATGGGGAATCCCGGCAATTGGTGCGATCGGATATCTGATGGCATTCGTGATCGTGATGTATGTATTTATCAAGCATTTTTTGTCAAGAAAATAAGGAAAAAGTAATCACCGTATAAAAGGACAGAACCTTTTTATACGGTGATTTTTTTATAGCAGGAAAGTATACATTTCTGAAGCATTCTGAAATCGTTAAAGGAATCCGCAAAAGAAAAGACGATCGTACTGGTTTCCAACAGAGATTCCACCATGAATGTTGCAGATTTTGTATATGAAATGGAAAAAAGAAATAGTTCACTTGCAAAATGAAAGAAAATCTGTTAGAGTACTACAGGTAATTAATAAGACAGTTCGTGACCATCCTGTCTATAAAAAAAACTAGGGATAAAAGTTGTAATTTAAGATCTGTGAGATGCTGGTCCTATCTCTTTTCAGTCCGGTATCGTTACGATTTACAGGAGATGTCTCTCGGGGTCAGTACCGTCAGGCATCTCCTTTTTCTTGAAAATTCATTTTCATTTTCCCGGGGAACAGAGTTGGCACGCATCAAAAGAAAAAGAAAGAAGGGTGAAGATGGGACAGACAGAAAATCCAGTTCGCTATAGTATTATAACGGATAAAAACCCAAGGGAGATTGTTATGCTCCGGGGAAGCGGATGCCGTTATCTGCGGTGTCGTTTCTGTGATTATCATTTGGATTCTTCCAGAAATGAAGAAGAAAACTATAAGATCAACAAAGAGGCACTTTCTAAGGTAAATGGCATATATCACAGTCTTGAGGTAATCAATTCCGGAAGTTTTCTGGAACTTGATGAAAAGACAATGGAAGAAATCAGGCGGGTCTGTAAAGAAAAGCAGATCAGTCAGCTCCGGTTTGAGGTCCACTGGATGTATCATAAGCATGTACAGAAGTGGAAGGATTATTTTAAAAAGCAGGGAATCACGCTGAAGATTAAAATGGGTGTGGAGACATTTGATGATACGTTCAGAAGAGAAGTCTTTGACAAAGGAATGGAAGGCGTTATGCCGGAAGAGATCGCAGGAGTGGCAGATGAAGTCTGTCTGCTTTTTGGAATCAGTGGGCAGACAGCAGAATCCATGCAGAAAGATATAGAAACGGGATTAAAATATTTTGAACGGATCTGTATCAATATTATGGTGGAAAATACAACACCGATCCGTCCGGATCGGGAAGTGATCCGACTTTTTGTGGAACAGATTTATCCGAAATATAAAGAAAACCAAAGGGTGGATATTTTGCTTCAAAATACAGATTTTGGAGTCGGAGGAGAAGAAAAGGAGAAAGAAGAAAATGAATGAGATATTATTGGTTTTAAGTCTTTTGGTTATATATGGAAGTGTTCTGTTAGTTTACAGATTATTTGGGAAAAGCGGATTGTATTGTTTTACAGCGATCGCTACGATTACCGCCAATATTGAAGTGCTGATCATGGTGGACGCATTCGGAATGGAGCAGACTCTGGGGAATATCCTTTTTGCGTCGACATTTCTTGTTACGGATATCATCAGTGAGGTAGACGGGAAAAAGGCAGCACAGAAAGCAGTAAATATCGGAATTTTTACGTCGGTATTTTTTATCGTAGTTTCCCAGTCCTGGCTTTTATACAGACCGAGTGCGAGCGACTGGGCACAGCCGGCGATCAAAGAGATTTTTTCCAATACACCAAGACTGATGATCGTCAGTGTGCTGGTTTATGCAATCTGTCAGCGGTTTGATGTATGGGCTTATCATAAATGGTGGGCGATTACCAAAAAGCATTTCAATGGAGATTCAAGAAAAGCATTATGGCTGAGAAATAACGGGTCGACACTGATCTCACAGTTACTAAATACATTATTGTATACTTTTGGGGCATTCTGGGGAATGTATCAGTTCCCAACTCTGGTCAGTATCGCACTGGCGAGTTATGTGATCTTTATCATTACGAGTATTGCAGATACACCATTTGTTTATCTGGCGAGAAAAATGCATGAAAAAGGCAGTATCCCGGAGGGACAGCAGTAAGGATTTTATTAAATAATATCAGAAGTTCAGGGGAAATGCGAAAGACGAACTAACAGGAAAAAGTCAGTTAGCAATATCATAGAAGTCAGTCATTTGCGAAAAGATATTTTCCATTATCTGGCAATGTGAGTGACAGGAAGGACAAAAAAATCTGGGATGTAAAGCACCTGCAGCACACTGGTGCTTTATTGTATCAAGATATTCATAAGTATGCTTAAAAAATTCTTTATTTGTAGGTCTGTTGTCAGAACTGCTTCTGCCGAAGACTTTTTTGAGCATACGGTCGTTGGAAGAGACCCATATAGTGAGAATACTATTTCGTATATTCTTCTCGACACATTTCCATGTTGTGCCGTAGTGATTCGCAATATCAATGTATAAAAATTTCGTAATACAAGAGATACAGTGAGGGTCTTCTTCCATAAGAAGGAGGCCGTAGACAATATAATCGTAACCAAGGTTTGTCTTTGAAGTACCAAGCTTTTCAAGTGTATCAAACAATAATTCTTTATAATTCATGAACCTTCTCCTCTCAGATGAGAACATCGTTCCTTGATAATATGTTAAAATGAGATGAAAAAAGACGCAACAAAAATTTTTCGAAGATTTTCGAACTCGTGGGAAATGTTGTAGCCTGCAAATAAAAAGTCAAGGCTAAATTGAAAGAACATTGAAAATTTTATACAGGTTGAGTTTGCACCAGTTTTGATAATGGTCAAGCCATAAAGTTCCGTGAGTAATGGAAGAAGGCAATGCTTTGAGAAAAAGATGAGAGCAATATTCTGAAAACTACTTGAGATTTTGGGGAAAATCTGCTAAAATACTTTTGTATATCTATGGGGTGGGGGAATTCATATCCTTTTGACTTAGAAATTATGGAAGGAGGACTTGACTATGGCAAACGGAAATGCGATAATTATTGTCAGCTCGGCTCGGCTCGGCAGGAGCATAGCGCCGTTTTTTCAGCGTGTCAAGTCTTATTTCATACAATTTATAACGAACCGATTGCCGGAGACAAGGTGCATTATGCCTTGGCTTCGGCTTTTTGCGTTTGCCGGAAGGATGGTGGTTTGATATTGAAGTCCTAACCACGACCGGCAAATCTATCTTTTCCGGTTAAACCTTCTATCTTCTCCGGCGTGTCCGCTGCCGGAGGAAGTAAATAGCGGATAGAATTATTTTGGAGGAATGAAAATGAAGAAGAAACTTCTAAGCCTTCTGCTTGCGTTGTGTCTTGTGATGGCGCTTGTCCCGATGACAGCGTTTGCGGCAGGCACCACAGACTCTTGGGATGGGACAGCCGATACAAGCTGGTATGATGAGAATGAAACGGAATTTCATCTGCAAACAGCCGAGCAGTTGGCAGGCATGGCAAAGCTTATCAATGGTGATATGGCAAATTTTAAGGACAAAACCATTTATCTTGAGAATGACTTGGATTTAGGCGGGCATGAATGGATCTCTATCGGTGACGGAGCAAATACGGATGTGGGATCATTTCAGGGTGTTTTTGACGGACAAAGCCATGTAGTTTATAACCTGTATTCTCATGAGGGCCTAAAATCTGAAAATAAAGACAATAACAATAACTTGTATAGAAATGGTTTGTTTGGAAGTATATATAATGCGACTGTAAAAAATCTCGGTATTGAAAATGCGGATATCGTGATACCAATGAAAGATGAATCCACTTATGGAAAAGGTATTTTGGTGGACTGGATGACCCATTCCACTATAAATAATTGTTATACTACTGGTTCTATTACCGGAGGCTCTTATATAGAAAAATACATAGGTGGTATTGCAGGATTTTTAAATGGGAACAACAGTATCAGCCAGTGTTATTCTACCGCTGCAATTACGGGTAACTATGACGGCGAGTACTATGCAGAACAAGAAGGCGGGTTAGAGCCTATGGATTGCTGGGATTCGCTGGGTGGCATTGTCGGAGCCTCGTATAGGGGACAGGTGACAATAAGCGACTGTTGGTTTGGTGGAGAAATCGTTGTAAACTCCATTCAGGCTCCTGTTGGCGGTATTATCGGATATGGCAAAGGTGTAAGCATGGTCAACTGCCTTGTCGCTACAAAAGAAATCGGCAACGATGGCTTGGAAAATACTTACTGGCTTGGTTATGTCGTAGATGTATCAGCAGAAAATTGTTTCTGGTCTGCTGATGACAGATATGGTTCAAATGTTTCTAATGAAGAAAGCGGCAACTCAGCAGGAACCGCTACCAACGACTTTAACTCTGACGATGTTCTCCTAGGACTTCAGGCAAATGCAGGAAGCGATGTAGAGTGGGTATCCGGGATTGGACATCCGACATTTGGATGGGATGACAGAAATGTTTCCGCTGACTATTCGACAGTTGACGAAGCAATCAAAAAGGCAGAAGCCTTGAATGCGGATCTGTATTCGAATTATTCGGATGTAACGGCTGCAATTGAGGCTGTGGATCGGAATAAAAGCAAAGCGGAACAATCTGAGGTAGACGCTATGGCGAAGGCGATAGAGGATGCCATTAAGGTTCTGGAATACAAGGGTGCGAACTACTCTAAAGTAGACGAAGCTATTGCAAAGGCAAACGCTTTGAAGAAGGATGACTACAGGGATTTCTCCGGTGTGGAAACCGCTGTGAAAGCTGTTGTCCGTGACAAGAATATCACTGAACAGAGCGAAGTGGATGCAATGGCGAAGGCTATTGAAGATGCCATTGCTGCCCTGCAATACAAGGATGCCGATTACACAAAGGTAGATGCAGCCATTGCCAAAGCAAATGCACTGAACAAGGATAACTACAAGGACTTCACCGGCGTGGAAGCCGCTGTGAATGCTGTGACCCGTGGTAAGAACCTTACGGAGCAGACCGAAGTGGATGCAATGGCGAAAGCTATTGAAGATGCCATTGCTGCCCTGCAATACAAGGATGCTGATTACACAAAGGTTGATGCAGCCATTGCCAAAGCAAACGCTTTGAAGAACGATGACTACAAGGATTTCTCCGGTGTGGAAACCGCTGTCAAAGCTGTTGTCCGTGGTAAAAATATTACGGAGCAATCTGAAGTAGACAAGATGGCAAAGGCTATCGAAGATGCGATTGCTGCTCTTGAGAAAAAACCTGCCAGTACCAAACCGGGAACATCCGATAAGAGTCCGCAGACCGGCGATACAAGTAACCTTGCACTGTGGATTGCCCTGTTGTTCATCAGTGGCGGTGCATCCATTGGCACAACGGTTGTAAGCAGGAAGAAAAAGTACAACAGATAATTGAATAGCGTTCCCTTGCTCGAAAGTGACAAACAGCGGCTTTTGAATGGTTGGCGGTAAAGGATAGCGCCGCTAAAACAAGGCCGCTCATATCGAAAGAAAACGCCCAAAATCGCCCCGAAACCATACAGCGGGGTCAGGTTTTGGGCGTTTCTGTGTTTCGGGAGCAAATCGGCAATTAGGCAGCGAAAAGGAGGTGCCCGCTATGCCCCGTATGCCGAAATACCTCAAGAGAGAATGGGCGTTCTTTCTTGATGAGCGTGGCAGGAAGAAATGTAGAGAGTGTCAGCGGTGGAACCGTCAATACTATTGAAGGAAACAGTGGAGATAAGGTGGCAAGACGGAGTTACCGTATCGGAAGCAATAATATTTATGGATACGGTGTTCCGGCATATTAAAAGGCAGGAGAAAAAGTGTGATAGTCTAATGGTGAATCTGGAGTATACAATTCCTGAAAATAGACTTGACTTTTAAATATTACAAGCGTAAGATTTAAGAAACAAAAAAATTAGAAGAAAGGAATATCTATGAAAAATAGACGAAAAAAGCAAAACATCCAAAAATCTTACGCTTGTAAGATTTTTGGGCTGATAGTAGCTATAACAGTAATTGCTGTTTCAGGAGGTGTTTTATTAAAAAGGACGATAACGGAATCACCAGAAGATACACTTGTGGAATATATGAACCATATTGAAAAAAAGGAATATGAAGTAATGTATACTATGATAGATTCAGATGAAAAAGTTTATCTGACAAAAGAAGAATACATACAACGAAATTCTAAGATATACGAAGGAATAGAGGTCAGTGACATTAAAATCAGTCATATAGCTGTGAAAGAGAAAAAAGCAGATACAGTTACGCTTTCGTATGAAACATCATGTAATACAATTGCCGGAACAATACAATTTGACAATATGGCGGAACTGAAGAAGACGAAACAGGGATATAAATTAGTATGGCAGGATAGCCTGATTTTTCCAGATTTAGAGAGTGATGATAAAATAAGTGTTACTACATCAAAAGCGGAGAGAGGAGAAATATTAGACCGAGATGGTAAAATGCTTGCAGGAAAAGGAGTAGCAACATCAGTTGGCATTATACCGGGAAAGCTGGAAGACAGGAATGTATCTATTGAAAAAATAGCGGAGTTATTAGAGATAGATGTAGAAACAATAAATAACAAACTCACAGCAAAGTGGGTAAAAGAAGATTCTTTTGTACCAATTGAAACTATTCCGAAAGTAGAAGAAATAGATTTAATGAAAATACAGCCAGAAGAAAAGACACTTGAGGAGCAGGATTGTCAGAATAAACTTTTGGAAATTCCAGGGGTTATGCTATCAGATGTGGAAGTTAGAACCTATGAGTTAGGGGAAGCAGCAGCTCATTTAATTGGTTATGTACAGTCTGTAACAGCAGAAGATTTGGAAAATCATCCAGGGGAAGGATATTCAGCTGAAAGTGTAATCGGAAGATCTGGGGTGGAAAAGTTATACGAAAAGCAATTAAAAGGAAAAGATGGTTGTGATATAAAGATTTTGGATAGTGATGGGGAAGTAAAAGAGGTTCTTGCAAGTATTTTTAAAGAAGATGGTATGGATATAAGATTAACGATAGATTCCGATTTGCAAAAATCATTATACGAGCAGTTTAAAGAAGATCCGGGGTGTTCTGTCGCAATGAATCCTTATACGGGAGAAGTATTGGCTTTGGTAAGTACCCCATCTTATGATAATAATGAATTTATACGGGGCTTATCATCAGAGAAATGGACATCATTAAACGAAGACGAAAAGAAGCCATTATATAATCGTTTTCGTCAAGTATGGTGTCCTGGCTCAACATTTAAACCAGTTGTGGCAGGAATTGGGTTGAAAACGGAAAGCATAGATCCAAAAGAAGATTTTGGAAATGAAGGTTTGGCATGGCAGAAAGATTCGTCTTGGGGATCTTATCAAGTGACAACACTTCATGAATATGAACCGGTTATTATGAAAAATGCAATTATCTATTCTGATAATATTTATTTTGCAAAGGCAGCTCTTAAAATTGGTAGTGAGAATTTTATGAATACTTTAAATGAAATAGGATTTAATCAGGATATGCCGTTTGAGATTGCGATGCAGGAATCAACATATTCCAATACAGATAAAATAGAAACAGAAATACAATTGGCAGATAGTGGTTATGGGCAAGGGCAGATTCTTGTAAATCCATTACATCTGGCAAGTATTTATACTTCATTTTTAAATGAAGGGAATATGATAAAACCGTATTTGAAATACAAAGAAGAAGCATCCGGTGAAACATGGATAGAAAATGCGTTTAGCAAAGAAAATGTAGAAGAAATTATGCAAGGGGTGGAAGGTGTTGTAAATGATCCGGAAGGAACCGGATATGCTGCACATCGTGACGATATTTTGCTGGCTGGAAAAACAGGGACAGCCGAGTTGAAGGCAACGAAAGAAGATACTTCTGGCAAAGAAATCGGGTGGTTTTCGGTGTTTACGGCAGATAAAAGCGTGGACAAACCAATTCTTCTTATCAGTATGGTTGAGAATGTGAAAGGAATCGGTGGAAGTGGTTATGTTGTTAAAAAGGATGCAACCGTATTGGAGGAATATTTTGAAAAATAAAAAAATTTTTATGGGGAATTATTACATATGTAAGATATTTGCGATGATATTGATAGTTCTTATTGTTTTTACAGGGTGCGGACAAAATCGAATTATGGAAAAAGAAGAAAAGAAAGAAACCGTAGAATCTGAAATGAATGCAGAAGTAAAAAAAACAGCGCAAACTTTTCGGTCTGTTTATATGAAGGAGAAGTCGGAGTTAAATACATTAAAGGCGAAAAGAAAAATTATCAATTGTCTGGAAGAGAAAGGATATGCGGCAGTAGATTGTGATAATCAGATTGATATGGTCAATCGTGAAAAAGTAGAAAAATTTTGCAAGGCAGCGGAGAAAGAAGAACAGGCAGCAGTTGATATTGTTGTTGTATTTGATGAAGGGGAAATTATACAATATCATTTAGAGTCAATGAATGGAAAGATAAATGTTCGATTATGTCAGGTTAAATGGAAAGATAATAGTCCACAGGCTAATTATTATGATGAATATGAAGCATATGAGTGGAAATATACAGAAAAAGGATATTTGTTTCTGGAGGAATATCACCCACCGGGATTTGATGGAGCACCGGGTGAAACTGGATTCAGAGTGCAGCCATTAGATAAAACATGCCGGGAATTGAATCGAAAATATGTTATGCCGTTGGGGTATGCACTTAATAATCTGTTGATTACAAATTGGGATAACCAGAATTATACGGAACTTGATTTTTATGATCTTTATGAAAAAATGTATTATATGAAATATGGAAAGCAAGTTCCATATGAAGCAAATTATGGTGGAGCAGAATATGAAGTTCCAAAAGATGAGTTTGAAGAGGTTATAAAGACCTATTTACCATTTAGTAATAGCGAGATTGAAAAAGGAACTTTTTATAACTCTGATAATAGAACTTTTAGATACAGACCGCGAGGGTTATATGATTGTGAATTCCCATATGAGCCATATCCGGAAGTTATCTCATATGAAAAATTACAAGATGGAACATTAAAACTTACGATAGAAGCAGTATGGGAAATCAGAATGTTAGATCAGGCAATCACCAGTGAATTGATGATAAAACCTATGGAAGACGGAAGTTTCCAGTATTTATCAAATAAGGTAATCAAGTCAGATCAAAATGCAAATGCAGGGTGGTATATGCCAAGGTTAACAGAAGAAGAGTGGGAAGAGAATTACACAGTAATAATTAGGGGGCAATATGAAAAGAAAAAGTATTTTGTTAGTACTTTGTATAGGAATGATTCTGACTTCCTGTGAAAGTAAGATATCGTTAAACAGCACAGATGTAAAAAATGAGAAGAATCAGAAAAACACTACCATGGAAAATCCGGATAAGGGATATAATCTACCAATCGATGAAGACAAGAAAAAGGAAGCTGTGAACGATTGTGAAGAAATTATGGGCATTATCCGAGATATTTATTCTGAATATAATGGAATACAAGAAGCAGATCAGAACACTGCTGAGCAAATGATGAATCGGATGAAAGAAATTATCAAACAAAATGGGAATCCGGTCATTGGTTCCGATCATTATTCTGTTATGGATAATTATCAGAAGATGGAACAATTTTTAAAATCTGCAGAACAAGAAGAAAAAGGAAGTGTAATTTTATATGAAGCAGATACAGATGGTGGAATTACCAGAAAAGAATATAGTTATGATGGAAAAGAAATGAGTGTGATGTCCGCAAAAATGATCTGGAGTGAGGATACAGAGCCTGTACTTACATACATATCGCTATCAAAAATAAAAGAATGGGCATATACTGAAAATGGGAATTTCTGTTATGAATTATGCGTACCTGAACCACCGGAAGTGACAGAGATTGTAGATGGAAGTTGTATTATCCGGGTAAAGCCTTTGAGTGAGGAGTGTCGGGAATATTCAAAAAAATATGTGAGTACGTTCGGCTATCAGGGAAACAATCTGTTATGTTCAAACTGGAATGCGGAGGATATGCAGGGGTTGGATTATAATGGACTTTATGAATATTTTTATCAAATGAAATATGGAGAAAAATTTACTGCAGAAAAAGAGGTTGTGGGAATTCCAGCAGAAGAGTTCGAAAATGTAATTATGACATATCTTCCTGTTACAAAAGAAGAATTGAAAGAATGGGCGGTCTACGATGAACAAAGTAATATGTTTATCTGGGAACGATTGGGATGTGGTAATTATTCACCAACACATTTTGGCTTGTCTTTACCGGAAGTAACAGAAGTCAGGCACAATGAAGATGGAACCATTGTTTTGACAATTCATGCAGTATGTGATTCTGTTGTATGTAATGATGTTGTTATTACACACGAACTTACGATGAAAATTCAGGATGATGGAACGATTCAGTATGTTGGAAACAGGATTTTAGATAATGGTATTGATAATATACCGAGGTATCAGTACCGGTTAGGTAATTTGCAGAATTGATCAGTAGAGAAGAATGAAATAAAGAGAACTGATAACAGGAAATTATGCTATCAGTTCTCTTTATTTATTTCCAAATACCAAGATTAGAAAGTACAGATTCTGTTATTTCGGTAGCCTGACTTCCAGTTGCACCAGAAGAGGATTGAATATTTGTTGCGAAGTAGTAAGTATTATTCGCTGTTTCAATGTATCCGATAAACCAGCCATTGACATCTTTACCATTGACACGCCCGGTTCCTGTTTTCCCGTAAAGAGAACCGGAAGAAGTAGTGGAAAGCAGCAGGGCTTTTTTTACTGCCTGGATATTTTTACTGTCAAAATGAAAATTATTTTGATAGAAATCCTGTAACAATTCCACCTGTTCTATGGGTGATATCTTCAGAGAGAAATCTGTCCAATAGAGATTTAGATTTGTTCCAGTATTCTGATTCCCATAGTTTATTGTCTGTAAAAATGTTCTTACGGCTTCAAAACCTGCCTGTGAATCAATTGCCTGAAAATACCAGTTTACGGAATTATGTATAGCCGAGGTTAAATCTTGATCGGCTTCCCATGAATTAAAAGGATATGGTTCTCCATTCCATGTGAAAGTGGAATGTTCTGGTGTAATAATTCCAGATTCCAAGCCAAGTAATGCATCATATATTTTATAAGTCGAATTCGGTGATACACGTGTGGAAGCATGATCCATATTATAAATATTCCATTTATCAGCAGACTGATCATATAAAACAAAACTTCCGGTGTAGTCTCCAAAATTGGAAGAAAGATTTAGCTGAGTAATATTTTTTTTGCTTGTGTCAAAATGATAGCCAGTCTGATCAGAAGCATAAACAGAAAGTATGGGAATGCATCCAATGATGATAGTAGAGACGAATATGCATATAAGATATCCACGAATTTTTTGTTTAAAAGTAGGTTGGTGGAATGATGCAATATTTAAAATGCGTCCTTTTAACTGTTTTATATTTCCACTGATTCCCATAGTAAGAGGGAATGGAGACAGAGCTATTGTTTCGGCAAAGTTAATCAGTGTATTTCCATATGACTTGTATTCTGTTTCTTTCAATAATTGTAATACAGCACTGTCGCAGGCAAGTTCGCGTTCCTGCCGTATTCTTTTTAGAAAATACCAGATTAGGGGATTGAACCAGTAGAAAACATGTACTGTATTTATCAAATATCCAATTAGAATATCTTTATGCTTGTAGTGCTGCAGTTCATGAAGAAGCATATATCGAATATCAGTTGCGCTTATAGTTCCAGCGTTAAAATCTGAAATCAAGTGAATTGGAAGATAAATGCGAGGATGCAGGAAACCAGCCAAAACAGGAGATTTCAAAAATGCTGTACTATAAATCGGAATGGTATGCTTGCTGTTCACTTCGTTTAAACATTCTATATAAAGAGCGTTTAGTTCTTCATTTTGAAGAGGTAAAGCAGAACTATGTAAGGCTTTTACTTGTTTTACTGAGCGGTAGAGAAGAAAAAACATTATGAATATACCGATACTCCAGAAAAATACAAGTAATGTGTGAATAAAAGTTGGTATTTGGGTGCTGACAGAGACAGCAAAATCATTTATTTTATCCAAATTATAACCATTACCAGAAAGAAAAGTGGTTTGAATGTCACCATTGGTACTTGAACTGGCTGTCAGCAAATGGCTCCACGATATAGAAGATGGGGCAGAGCTTATTGGTAAAAAGGGAACAATTAGAACGGCAAGAAATATAATCGAAAGATTATATTGCATACGTGCGGATAATTGCCTTTGCAATAAATTTTTTAATCCCAGTAAACTACCTAAAAAAATACAAATGATGGCATTACACAGTAAAAATCGAAAACTAAAATATATCAAAATATGCTCCTCCTCCCATGGTTAATGATTGGAAAGAAGATTCCGTAAGCTGGCAATGTCTTCTTCAGACAATTTATCATCCTCAATGTAAGAGGCAAGCATAGAAGTGATATTACCATTATAATATCGTTTTAAAAAAGAATTACTTTCCTGCCGAATATATTCGTCTTCCTTGACCAATGGGGTATAGACAAAAACCCGGCTTTGTTTTTCATAGGTTAGTGCTTTTTTAGAAACGAGACGTTTAATCAATGTCTGAATTGTTTTAGGACTCCAACTGGAAATTTGTGTTAATTTTTCAGTAATTTCATTGGTGCTGATTGGTGCGTATTTCCAAACGATTTTCATAACTTCAAATTCAGCTTCTGAAATTTGAGGCAGATTGCTCATGTGATATTCCTCCAAAGCTTACAAATGTAATAAAAATATTATATATCTTAAAAGTTTATTCTGTCAACGAAATAAAAAATTTGACTTTAAATCCAGATACATTTTAAAGGTATGTAGAATCGAGCTAAGATGTAAAAGTACAGAACAAACATTCGATTTAGTTCTGTACTTTTTTTCTCCTGAATGATATACTATACAAGTAACAATACTAAGAAAACAACTACTATTTCTAAAATATCACCGCTAAATTAGAGCGATCAGGAGAAATTACATGGATCATTTTGAATTAGTATCACAATACAACCCAACTGGCGACCAGCCGCAGGCAATTAAAGAGCTGGTCGAAGGCTTCAAAGAAGGAAACCAGTGTCAGACGTTGCTTGGCGTTACTGGATCTGGTAAGACATTTACCATGGCGAATGTTATTCAACAGATGAACAAGCCGACATTGATTATTGCACATAATAAGACGCTGGCTGCGCAGCTCTACGGAGAATTCAAGGAGTTTTTCCCAAATAACGCAGTGGAATACTTTGTCTCCTACTACGACTATTATCAGCCGGAAGCATATGTTCCATCTTCAGACACATATATTGCCAAGGATTCTTCCATCAATGACGAGATTGATAAGCTTCGACTTTCCGCAACTATGTCGCTGATGGAGCGAAGAGATGTGATCATTGTTGCAAGTGTATCTTGTATCTATGGACTGGGTAACCCGGTAGATTACCAGAACATGGTAGTTTCTTTGCGTCCTGGTATGATCAAAGATCGTGATAAAGTAATGGCAAAGCTGATTGAGATCCAGTATGATCGTAATGATATGGATTTCCACCGTGGTACATTTCGTGTGCGTGGAGATGTTTTGGAAATCATTCCGGCATATGAGAGTGACACAGCGATTCGTGTGGAATTCTTTGGAGACGAGATAGACAGGATCTCAGAGATTGATATTTTGACAGGAGAGGTGAAAGATGAGCTAAAGCATATAGCCATCTTTCCGGCATCTCATTACGTGGTTGACCGTGAGAATATCAAACGTGCGGTGGCAGATATTGAAGAAGAATTAGAAGAACGTGTCAAAGAGTTTAAGAGAAATGACAAGCTTTTAGAGGCACAGCGTATTGCGGAGCGAACGAATTTTGATATTGAGATGCTTAAGGAGACTGGATTTTGTTCCGGAATTGAGAATTATTCCAGACATTTGGCAGGGCTTCGACCGGGACAGGCTCCGTATACATTGATCGATTATTTCCCGGATGATTTTATTATGATGATTGATGAGTCACATAAGACGATCCCGCAGATTGGTGGAATGTATCACGGAGACCAGTCGAGAAAGCAGACATTGGTAGATTATGGATTCCGCCTGCCATCTGCGAAGGATAACCGTCCGCTTAACTTTGATGAGTTTGAAAGCAAGATTAATCAGGTGATGTTTGTATCTGCGACACCGGGAGAGTATGAGAAGGATCATGAACTTCTTCGAGCAGAACAGGTAATCCGTCCGACAGGACTTCTGGATCCGGAAGTTGAAGTGCGACCGGTAGAAGGACAGATTGATGATCTGATCGGTGAAGTGAATAAAGAGATCAGTAAGAAGAATAAAGTCCTTGTCACAACGCTGACAAAGCGTATGGCAGAAGATTTGACAGATTATATGCGTGAAGTAGGAATCCGTGTAAAATATCTTCACTCGGATATTGATACGCTTGAGCGTACAGAGATTATTCGAGATATGCGTCTGGATGTGTTTGATGTGTTGGTTGGAATCAACCTCTTGAGAGAAGGACTTGATATTCCGGAAATTACTCTTGTTGCAATTCTTGATGCGGATAAAGAAGGATTCCTTCGTTCTGAGACTTCGCTGATTCAGACAATCGGTCGTGCAGCGCGTAATGCAGAAGGACATGTAATCATGTATGCAGATAAGATTACAGAATCAATGCAGCTGGCGATCGATGAGACACAGCGTCGTCGTGAGATTCAGATGAGATACAATGAAGAGCATGGAATTACGCCGAAGACAATTCAGAAGTCAGTGCGTGATCTGATCAGTATCTCTAAAAAGGTTGCGGCAGAAGAGGTGCGGCTTGAAAAAGATCCGGAGTCCATGAGCCGGAAAGAACTGGAGAAACTGATTGCGGATCTGACGAAACAGATGAAGAAGGCAGCAGCGGAATTGAACTTTGAGGCAGCGGCAGAGCTTCGTGATAAGCTTGTTGAATTAAAAAAGATGCTCAATGATATGGAATAGGAGATTACAAAATGGGTAAGAAAATGGACGCCAGACAGTACATTAAGATACGAGGCGCGAATGAAAATAACCTGAAGAATATAGATGTAGATATCCCAAGAAATGAACTGGTTGTTTTGACGGGACTTAGCGGTTCTGGAAAATCTTCCCTTGCATTTGATACAATTTATGCAGAAGGACAGAGACGTTATATGGAATCACTGTCTTCCTATGCAAGACAGTTTCTTGGTCAGATGGAGAAACCGGATGTAGAAAGTATCGAAGGGCTTTCACCTGCAATTTCTATCGATCAGAAATCAACGAATCACAATCCACGTTCCACAGTTGGAACTGTTACGGAGATTTATGATTATTTTCGATTATTATATGCGAGAGTTGGAATTCCGCATTGCCCGAAATGTGGTCGTGAGATTGCAAAACAGTCGGTAGATCAGATGGTGGATCAGATCATGGCGCTTCCGGAGAGAACGAAGATACAGCTTTTGGCACCTGTTGTACGTGGAAGAAAAGGAACACATGCAAAGCTTTTCGAACGTGCAAAAAAGAGTGGATATGTTCGTGTTCGTGTGGATGGCAATATGTATGAACTTTCAGAAGAAATTACATTAGATAAGAATATCAAGCATAATATTGAGATTATTGTAGATCGTCTTGTAGTAAAACCTGGAATTGAAAAACGACTGACAGACTCTGTCGAAAATGTACTTGAGCTCGCAGAAGGTCTGCTTGTTGTTGATGTGATCGATGGAGAACCTCTGAATTTCAGTCAGAGTTTTTCCTGTCCTGTCTGTGAGATTAGTATTGATGAGATTGAACCACGCAGTTTTTCTTTTAACAATCCATTTGGTGCTTGCCCGGAATGTTTTGGACTTGGATACAAAATGGAATTTTCAGAAGAACTGATGATTCCGGATCCGTCGTTGTCTATTAATCAAGGTGCGATTGCAGTTTTAGGATGGCAGTCCTGTACAGACAAGAGCAGCTTCACACGTGCAATTCTGGATGCACTGTGTAAAGAATATCATTTTGATCTGGACACACCTTTTGAGGATTATCCAAAAGAAATCCATGATGTTTTGATTTATGGAACAGATGGAAAAGAAGTGAAGGTTTATTATAAAGGTCAGAGAGGCGAAGGGATTTATCCGGTTGCATTTGAAGGATTGATCAAGAATGTGGAACGTCGTTACCGTGAGACAGGTTCTCAGACGATGAAAGCAGAATATGAGACATTTATGAATATTACACCATGTTCAGCCTGTAAAGGACAGCGCTTGAAGCCGGGGGCTTTAGCTGTAACAGTTGGAGATAAGAATATTTCAGAAGTGACAACACTTTCTATAGAACGTCTTCAGAAATTTTTAGATGAACTTCAATTGACAGAGACACAGCAGTTGATTGGTAATCAGATTCTGAAAGAGATCAAAGCAAGAATCAGTTTTTTGATGGATGTCGGTCTGGATTATCTGACGCTTGCGCGTGCGACAGGAACACTTTCCGGTGGAGAAGCACAGAGAATTCGACTTGCAACACAGATTGGATCAGGTCTGGTCGGAGTTGCATATATTCTGGATGAGCCGAGTATCGGACTTCATCAAAGAGATAATGATAAACTTCTTGCGACGCTGAAACATCTGCGTGATCTTGGAAATTCATTGATTGTAGTAGAACATGATGAAGATACGATGCTGGCAGCGGATTATATAGTAGATATCGGTCCGGGGGCAGGAGAACATGGCGGTCAGGTTGTTGCTGTGGGAAATGCACAGGAAATTATGAAAAATCCAAATTCCGTCACAGGAGCGTATTTGAGTGGAAAAATCAGGATTCCGGTTCCGACAGAAAGAAAGAAGCCGACAGGTTATCTGAAGGTAGTCGGTGCACAAGAGAATAATCTCAAGAACATTGATGTAAAATTCCCTTTGGGAGTTATGACTTGTGTAACGGGAGTGTCTGGATCGGGGAAAAGTTCTCTTGTGAATCAGATTTTATATAAAAGACTTGCAAGAGACTTGAACCGGGCAAGAACAATCCCTGGAAAACATAAGAGAATAGAAGGGCTAGAGCAGGTTGACAAAGTGATTAATATCGACCAGTCACCAATCGGAAGGACGCCACGGTCAAATCCTGCCACTTATACAGGCGTGTTTGATTTGATCCGAGATTTGTTTGCAGGAACGCCGGATGCAAAAGCACGTGGATACAAGAAAGGACGGTTTAGCTTTAATGTTAAAGGGGGACGTTGCGAAGCATGTGCAGGAGACGGAATCCTGAAAATTGAGATGCATTTTCTTCCGGATGTTTATGTTCCATGTGAGGTCTGTGGTGGAAAGCGTTACAATCGTGAGACTCTGGAAGTACGCTATAAAGGGAAAAATATTTATGATGTATTGAATATGACAGTGGAAGAAGCGGTAGATTTCTTCGAAAACGTGCCAAGTATTCGAAGAAAGATGGAGACGTTGAGAGATGTCGGATTGTCGTATATTCGTTTGGGACAGCCTTCTACAGAGCTTTCAGGTGGCGAGGCACAGAGAATTAAACTTGCGACAGAACTTAGCAAACGCAGTACCGGAAAAACGGTATATATTCTGGATGAACCTACGACAGGACTTCATTTTGCAGACGTGCATAAATTAACAGAGATTCTCCGCAGACTTTCCGGGGATGGAAATACAGTAATTGTAATCGAACATAATCTGGATGTGATTAAGACGGCAGACTATATTATTGACATTGGACCAGAAGGAGGAGACCGCGGAGGAACTGTTGTGGCAAGTGGTACTCCGGAAGAGGTCGCAAAGAATCCAGATTCTTATACAGGGAAATATATTGCGTCTATATTGGAGAAATAAAGACGAAAAAAAGTCGAAAAAAGTCGTAAAATATATGCAAAAAATGCCTTTCTATTTTAAGCGAAGTCTATTATACTAAAGTATGCGGATGATAAAACATTACTGTTTTGGTTACATAATATTGATAACAGCAAGAGTGAAAAAACAGTAACGATAAACCCCTTCAAGGGAAAAAAGACACTTGATTGAGGAAAGAGAATGCTGGAATCAGTAACAGACAAAGTTGTTTATTTGCAGTAGAGTGCTGAGAACAGCAAAAGAGCGTTTTAGAAGGGAGATATAGAAATTATGATGTCAGTAGATCTTGGAATAGATTTGGGGACAGCCAGTGTACTGGTATATGTGAAAGGAAAAGGGGTTGTTCTGAAAGAACCATCAGTTGTCGCATTTGATCGTGATACGAATGTGATCAAGGCAATTGGTGAAGAAGCGCGTTTGATGCTTGGAAGAACACCGGGAAATATTATTGCGGTAAGACCACTCAGACAAGGAGTAATCTCTGATTATACCGTGACGGAGAAGATGATTAAGTATTTTGTTCAGAAAGCTCTGGGAAAACGTACATTTAAGAAGCCGAGAATCAGTATCTGTGTACCAAGTGGTGTTACAGAAGTAGAAAAAAAAGCAGTGGAAGAGGCTACATTTGCAGCCGGAGCAAGAGAAGTTCATCTGATTGAAGAACCTGTGGCAGCAGCAATAGGAGCAGGGATAGATATTTCAAAGCCTTGTGGAAATATGATTGTTGATATCGGTGGCGGTACAGCAGATATTGCAGTTATTTCGTTGGGTGGAACAGTTGTGAATACATCAATTAAGATAGCGGGTGATGATTTCGATGAAGCAATCGTACGCTATATGAGAAAGAAACACAATCTTCTGATTGGAGAAAGAACAGCAGAGGATATCAAGATTAAGATTGGAACGACTTATCCACTTGTAGAGGAAGAGAAGATGGAAGTCAGAGGGCGTAATCTGGTAACAGGGCTTCCGAAGACAGTTACGGTGACTTCATCTGAGACAGAAGAAGCTTTGAGAGAATCTACAGGACAGATTGTAGAAGCTGTAATCGGAGTACTTGAGCAGACTCCGCCAGAGTTGTCGGCAGATATCCTTGATCGTGGAATTGTTCTTACCGGAGGAGGAGCACTTCTTCGCGGATTGGAAGAATTGATCGAAGAGAGAACAGGAATTAATACGATGACAGCGGAGGATCCGATGAAAGTCGTTGCAATTGGTACCGGACAGTTTGTGGAATTTATGAGTGGAAGAAAAGAGTTTTAAGAGAAAGAATTCTGAAAAAGAATTTGAAGTGTCAGGTTCTTAGAGAAGAAGATTCAATTACAAGGGGTGTGTATAATAGGAACACACCCTTTTTCTGCATATAAATAGGAAAAGATACAAGAAGAGAGAGGAAAAAGTGTGGAAACAGTTACAGGGTATGTGAGTCATATTGTATATAGAAATTCTGATAATGGGTATACAGTATTCCATATTGAACATGATGATGGTGAAGTGACATGCGTGGGAAGTCTGAACTATATTAATGAAGGAGAACTTCTTGAAATTCAAGGAGAATATGTGAATCATAATGTTTACGGTAAGCAGTTGAAGATTTCTCATTATAAAGTAAAAGAGCCGGAAGATATTGTTTCTATTGAACGATATCTTGGCTCCGGAGCAGTGAAAGGTGTGGGTGCGGCACTGGCTGGCCGAATCGTGAAAAAGTTTAAAGAGGATACTTTCCGCATTATTGAAGAAGAGCCGGAAAGACTTGCGGAGATCAAAGGAATCAGTGAGAGAAAAGCACAGGAGATTGCATCTCAGCTTGAAGAAAAGAAAGATATGCGAAAAGCCATGATTTATCTGCAGAAATATGGTATTTCAACAAAGCTGGCAGCCAAGATTTATCAGTATTACGGAATGAAAGTGTATAAAGTGCTAGAAGAAAATCCGTATCAGCTTGCAGATAATATTGAAGGAATCGGATTTAAGACTGCGGATGAAATTGCATCCAAGATTGGCATACATACAGATTCAGACTATCGTATACGAAGTGGTTTATTTTATACATTGCAACAGGCAGTAGGTGAGGGGCATGTGTATTTACCACAGAATGTATTGCTTCGAAGGGCAAATGCACTTTTAGGAGTTGATCTTGAAGATATTGAGAAGTACATCATGGATCTGTGTATAGAGCGGAAAACAGTTATGAAAGAAGTGGGTGAGGAAATTCGCATTTATCCAGCACATTATTATTACTTGGAATTGAATACTGCGAAAATGCTTAATGATCTTGATATTGACTGTCAGATGCCGGAAGACATGATGGAGAAACGTCTGAAAAGAGTAGAACAGAAAGAAAAGATAGAATTGGATCCAATGCAGCACAGAGCTGTTATAGAAGCTATTAAACATGGTTTGCTCATATTAACAGGAGGACCGGGTACAGGTAAGACGACAACGATCAATACGATGATTCAATTTTTTGAAAGCGAAGGAATGAGTATCCTTCTTGCAGCGCCAACGGGACGCGCGGCAAAGCGAATGACAGAGGCTACAGGATATGAAGCCCAGACGATTCACAGACTACTTGAAGTAAGTGGAAATCCTGAGGAAGAGAACAGTGTAGGTGGGTTTTTGAGAAACAGAGAGAATCCACTTGAGACAGATGTTATCATTATAGATGAGATGTCCATGGTTGATCTGAATCTGATGCATGCGCTTTTATCAGCAGTTATTCCGGGAACAAGACTTATTCTTGTGGGAGATGTGGATCAGCTTCCGTCCGTGGGACCGGGAAGTGTGTTAAAAGATATCATACGCTCAGAAAAATTTCATGTAGTGACGCTTACAAAGATTTTTCGTCAGGCAGGAGAGAGTGATATTGTAGTAAATGCTCATAAGATCAATGCAGGAGAACCGGTTACAATTGATAATAAAAGCCGGGATTTCTTCTTCTTAAAACGCCAGGATGCGAATACGATTATTAGCGTCGTTATTACTTTAATACAGAAGAAATTACCCAGATATGTGCAGGCCGACCCAAATGAAATCCAGGTAATGACACCAACACGTAAGGGATTGCTGGGTGTAGAACGATTGAATGTGATTCTACAGCAATATCTGAATCCTTCAGATTCCCAAAAAACGGAGAAAGAAATTAATGGTAGATTGTTCCGTGAAGGTGACAAAGTAATGCAGATTAAAAACAATTATCAATTAGAGTGGGAGGTTTCTACCAGATTTGGATTAACAGTTGACAAGGGAATTGGAGTTTTTAACGGTGATATGGGAGTCATTGATGAAATCAATGAATATACAGAAACTGTTATCGTGGAATATGATGAGGGGAGAAAGGTAAAATATGGATACGATATGACAGATGAGTTAGAACTTGCCTATGCGATTACGGTTCATAAATCTCAGGGAAGCGAGTATCCGGCGGTCATTATCCCACTTCTCCCAGGACCAAAGTTACTATATAACAGGAATCTGCTTTATACAGCAGTGACGCGGGCAAAAAAATGTTTAACAATAGTAGGGAGTGAACTAACATTTCAGGAAATGATCGAAAACAAAAGCGAACAGGGAAGATTTACAAGCTTAGACGAGCGAATCAAAGAATTTTAGAAAAAATGTATCCAAAAAGATGCCCGTTTTGTCAGGAAATCAGCTCAAAAGGTATTTGCGATGACTGTAGAAAACAGGTCGTTAAGGTGGGAGAAATAAAATGTATCCATTGTGGAAAGCCATTGGAGGATGAAACGAAAGAGTATTGCAGGGATTGTGAAAGAAGAAAAAGTAATTATGAACAAGGACGCAGCCTCTGGGTTCACATTCCGCCGGTTTCAAATTCAGTATATCGGTTGAAATATCACAACAAGCGATATTATGCGGAAATCTTTGGGAAAGAGCTGGCAGATGAGTTTGAATTTCAGATTCGAAGATGGGGGATCCAGGCAATTATTCCAATTCCATTACATAGATCGAAAATGAGAAAACGAGGATATAATCAGGCAGAACTTTTAGCAAAGCAGTTATCAGAATGCATGGGAATTCCTATGGAAAAAGATGTTTTATATCGGATTAAGAAAACCCGGCCTTTAAAGGAAATGAACGGGGAGCAGAGACACAGAAATCTGAAGGGGGCATTTGCGGTTTCAAAATCGTGGAATCCACGCCAGAACATTCTTCTGATTGATGATATTTACACAACCGGAAGTACAATAGAACGTGCTGCAGGAATCCTGAAAAAAGCAGGTGTTGAAAATGTCTACTTTTTGACTCTAAGCATTGGACAAGGCATCTGAACATATGGTATACTTAGGAGAGAAATCTTGAAAGGTGAATGTCGGATATGTTAGATAAAGACAGGATTCGTTTAATGACAAAAATGTCGATATATGAGAAGAATCACAAAGATGATTTTAAAATTGCCGATTATTACAGAAAAGATTATGCAAGTCTTAAGAGATGGATTACATTGATATGGGTAACAATAGGTTATGCAATTTTGTTCGTTAGTTTCTGCATTTATTCAAGTGATAGTTTATCTGCTGATCTGACAATTTTAAAACTATTCGTTCTCTTGATTGCAGCAATTGCAGGTTATATAGTTCTTTTGGTTATATATGGGGTTTGCGCAAATAGTTTTTATAAGAGAAAACATGCAGTTGCCAAACAGAATGTAAAACGTTATTATCGTAATTTGTCCCGTTTAGAGAAGATGTGTAAAAAGGAGAAGAATGAACAATGAACAATTTATTGGTTCTTAGAGAAAGATTTAAGCAGATTTATGTTTCTCACTCTCTCTTAGTTCGAAAGGGAGCACAGTTTTTGCTTGCACTTTTGGTATTTAACCTGATCAATTCTAATATTGGATTTATGAAGATGGCATCATCTGTTCTTTGTACTGTTGGCTTAGCAGTAGTCTGTACATTTCTCCCTCTGGCAGTAATGACGGCAGCAGCAACTGTGTTAATAGTGGCGCATTTATATACATTATCTATGCCAATAGCCGGAGTTACGGTGATACTGTTTTTGTTAATGTATATTTTCTACTTTCGATTTACCCCAGAGAAGAGCTGGCTGATTCTGCTGACAGTAGTAGCTTTCGGCATGAAAATACCACTGGTGATTCCGGTTATATTTGGGCTGTTAGGTACCACAGTATGGATTGTTCCTGCATCCTGCGGAATCCTTGTTTATTATCTGCTTTACCTGATCAAAGCTTCTGCAACAGCATTGAAAGGTACAGATGGAACAACAATGATCAGCACTTTAACCAATTTTACAAAACAGTTTGTAGGCTATCAAGAAATGTGGGTTATGCTGTTTGCAGTAGTGATCGGAATACTGGTAGTGAACGGAATTAAAAATCGGGCAGTCGATCATTCCTGGAAGATAGCATCAGCAACAGGAGCAGCAGTTTGTGTGATCGTAGGTGCATCGGGAAATATTTCTCTTGGACTTCACATGTCTTATACGATGATGATTTTCAGTGGGATTCTTGGTGTTGTAATAGGATTGTTCCTTGAAGTTATTTTTTTCTCTGTGGATTATTCAAGAACAGAGAATGTTCAGTTTGAAGATGACGAATACTATTATTATGTAAAGGCAGTTCCGAAAGTAGGGGTTCAGATGCCTGAGAAGCAGGTAAAACATATTACAGAACATCAGGGGCAGGACGCAGAGATGCCGAATGTGTCAGAGACAGAAAACAATACTGCTGTGTCAGAAGTTTCTGATTTGAAGGAAGTTGAACAGAAAGAGGAAGAAGATCAGTCAGAACAACTGAAAAAGGAGTCTGATCTCGCACAAACAACAATTTTTAATGATTCAAACATGACGGAAGATATTCTTTTAACAAGAAGTCTGAGCAAGGAACTGGGTCTGGATCAGAATGAAGAGAAAAAAGAGTGATCGACAGAGCAAAAGATGCAAGAGTGCATAACAACGAGTGATTACATAAGGTGGTGAGACTTGAGATGATAGAGTGGATTCAGAATTTTATAAGAAATTATTCAAATGGAATGTATTTTCCACATATACAGATAAAAGATATCATAGAGATTCTGATTGTGACGATTATTGTCTATGAAATCATGCTCTGGATCAAGAACACAAAAGCCTGGATGCTTCTGCGAGGAATGCTTATGCTGGGGGGATTTATTCTTCTGGCATGGCTTTTTCAAATGAATACGATCCTGTATCTGGCAAGAGAGTCGATTAATGTATTAGCGATTGCAGCAATTGTTGTTTTTCAGCCAGAACTTAGACGGGCATTGGAGAAGCTGGGAGAGAAAAATTTATTTAGTAACATTAATCCGTTCGATAAAAATAAAGAAAATCAGAGGTTTTCGGATGAAACACTGGATAGTATTGTAAGAGCTTGTTATGCTATGGGAAGTGTATGTACAGGAGCACTAATCGTAGTAGAACAGGTGATTCAGTTGACAGAGTATGAAATGACAGGTATAGAGCTTGATTGTAAAGTGTCTTCTCAGGTGCTGATCAATATTTTTGAACACAACACCCCACTTCATGATGGCGCGGTTATTATCAGAGGGGACAGAATTACATCAGCAACATGCTATCTGCCACTTTCAGATAACATGACAATCAGTAAAGATCTGGGAACAAGGCATCGTGCGGCATTGGGAATGAGCGAGGTTTGCGATGCTCTTGTGATTGTTGTTTCAGAAGAAACGGGACTTGTTTCTGTGGCTTCCGGAGGACGATTGCTTCGAGCTATTAACGCAGAAGAACTTCGGAGTCAGTTAAGCCAGATTCAGTATAGAAAGACAGAGACAAAGAACAAGTTTTCTATACGGAAAGGATGGCACAGATCATGAAAAAATACAAATTGACAACGAATCTTCCGCTTAAGATTATTGCATTTGTTTTTGCAGCATTTCTTTGGCTGATTGTTGCGAATGTTGCTAATCCGGTCACGAAATCAACTTATACAAACATCAAAGTTACGATAGCGAACGATGATGTGATTACACAAGGTGGGGAAGTTTATACGGTTTTAGATGATCAGAATGTAAACGTAGTTGTTTACGCAAAACGTTCAGTGATTCAACAGATTAAGTCGGATGATATTGTGGCTACTGCGGATATCAAAGAAATGGATTCCAGGACAGGGTTGATACCAATTTCAGTATCAATTCCAAAGTATAGTGGATCTTATCAGTCGGCAGAGGCTGCTCCGAGAAATATACAGATTAAGACAGAACCAACAGGTAAGACTGTATTTACACTGACTGTTAGCACAACAGGAACGCAGCGTGACGGTTATCAGATTGGAGAGATGAAAGTTAATCCTGAAAAAATAACGATTACAGGAGCAGAATCAACAGTAAAATCAATTGATAAAGCCGTAGCGAAGATTAATGTAGATGGAATTTCAAAAGATGAAGAACTTACAGCAGAACTTGTTTTATATGATGCATCGGGAAATGTAATCAATCAGGGACAGCTAAGTAATAATCTTGGAGAAGATGGAATCACTGTAGATGTGACAGTAATGAGGATCAAGACGGTTCCATTAAAATTTGAAGCATCTGGAACACCGGCAGATGGATATGAATATCTCGGTTGTTCGAGCGAACCGGCGAGCGTGCAGATCTGCGGAAAAGAAGAGGCCTTATCCAAGATTGAAAGTATCAATATTCCAGCATCTGAATTGTCTATCGCTGGGGCAACAGAGAAGATAGAGAAAGCATTTGACATTACAGATTATCTGCCGGAAGGTGTAGAACTGATTGAAGGCGCTTCAGGAAAGGTTACCGCAACTGCAATGATCGAACAGTTGGGAAATCGTACAATTGAGTTTATGGTTGCGTCCATCAAACAGAATTATCTGGCAAAAAATCTTCAGGTAAGTTACGAGCCAGATGCTGAGGTGACACTTGTATTTCAGGGAGAGAAAGATACGCTGGATAGTCTGGATATCAGCAATGCAGTATCGGTAAATCTCCAGAATTACACGAAGGAAGGCACTTATGACATACCGGTAGAAGTAGACCTTCCGGATGGAGTAACGTTGACAAAACCAGTGACAGTGCAGCTTATATTGACTGAAAAAGGATCCACAAAGGATGAACAACCGGAAAATAACGCTGGGACAAATTAATAATACTTCATATTAATTAAAAAAGTACAGGTCTAAATTAAAAAAGAATTAAGAAGGCTGGCATTGACAGTTTTCAATGCATATTATATGATATTGGAGTTAAAACTTCCAACTATCAGAGAGATAGAATAGGAGAATAACATGGTAAGCGATAAAGTAGTGATCAAAAATCCGACAGGACTTCATCTAAGACCGGCAGGATTGTTTTGTAAAACTGCGATGCAGTACAAGAGCAAGATCACAGTGTACAAAAAGATGAAAAACGAAGAGGTAAATGCAAATGCCAAAAGTGTATTAAGCGTACTGGGTGCATGCATAAAAAGCGGAGATGAGATTACAATTATTTGTGAAGGAGAAGACGAAGAAATAGCACTTTCAGACATGGTTCAACTTGTGAAAGATGGATTGGGAGAATAAGTGGTGTTTATAAACTGGTATATTGTAACAGTGAAGAGACATTAGGAGGAAAAAGAAATGAGCAAAGCAACATTAGTAATCATGGCGGCAGGTATTGGAAGTCGTTTTGGAGGCGGAATCAAGCAGCTGGCTCCAATCGGACCAAATGGAGAGATTATCATGGACTACTCCATCTATGATGCATTAGAAGCAGGGTTTGACAAAGTTGTATTCGTTATCCGCAAAGATCTCGAGAAAGATTTCAAAGAGATCATTGGCAACCGTATTGAAAAAGAAGTAGAAGTAGCATATGCATTTCAAGAGCTTGATGATATTCCGGAAAAATTCAGCGGAAAATTCACAGGAAGAACAAAACCTTGGGGAACAGGTCAGGCAATTCTTTGCTGTAAAGATGTGGTGGATGCTCCATTCCTTGTAATCAATGCAGATGATTATTATGGAAAAGAAGCATTTAAAGAGGCATACAGTTATTTGACAAACCTTCCATCTGCTGATATAATGCAGATTTGTATGGTCAGCTTTGTATTGAAAAATACATTGAGTGATAACGGAGGCGTGACCAGAGGTGTGTGCGAAGTAGACGGACATGGCATGCTTGCAGACATTGAAGAGACACATAACATCGAAAAAGAAGACGGAAAAGCTGTAATCCACAAAGAGGATGGAGATGTATTCCTTGATGTTGATTCACCGGTATCTATGAATATGTGGGGAATTACACCTGAATTTTTTGAGATTCTTAAGACAGGATTTGATGAGTTCCTTGAGAAAACAGAAAGTACAGATCTAAAAGCAGAATATCTGCTTCCGACAATGATTGGAGATCTGTTAAGTGATGGAAAACTGGAAGTAAAAGTACTGCAGTCACATGACCAGTGGTTTGGTGTGACATATAAGGAAGATAAAGAATCTGTAACAGTAGCGCTTCGTGGATTGATTGAAGAAGGAGTTTACCCGTCAAAATTGTTCTAATTTAAGAAAAGGGATGTAAGATGGCAAAACGAAAAGGATCTGCTGGCAATTCTGCACGCAGAAAAAAAAGTACAAATAAGTATTCCCGCAGATCGGGAAGTAATAAGCTGGGGACTTTGTGTATCATTCTTCAGACGATTGCCAGTATAGCCTTAATGGCGGTATTGTATTTGTTAGGAATGATTCCGGACAAGTATCTGATACTGGCAGCAGCAATACTGTTTTTCTTATGGTGTGTGACACTGAATTCACAGGTGGCAAGGAGAAAACGGGGGACTTGGGGAAAAGTATTCAGTTTACTTATGGCAGTTGTGATGTTTACGGGAAGTTATTATGTCGCTCAGGCTAATAATATGATTGGGAAGATCACAGGCAGCAACTATAAAGTGGATAAGATGGTCGTTGCAGTGCGAGCAGATGATTCGGCAGAGACAATAGAAGATGCGGCAGACTATACGTATGGTGTACAGTTTGAGAAAGGTGCTGACAATATACAGACAGCTGTAGCTGATATTGAAAAGCAAGTTGGCGTTGATACGATTGAAGTGAAAGAGTATGATTCCGTTCAGGATCAGGCACAGGCTCTGATTGATGGAGATTGTGATGCAATCATTTATAACAGTGCATATACAAGTCTGATGGAAGAAGCAGTAGATGGCTATAGCGATAAAGTGAAAGTGTTGTATACATTTAATATACGTGTTGAGTTGGATTTCGGAAATTCAACAGGAGCAACAGATGACAGTATTATAAAAGAACCATTTACAGTTTATATCAGTGGTATTGATGTCTATGGTGATGTATCAGAAACAAGCCGAAGTGATGTGAATATTATTGCAGTTGTGAATCCGCAGACACATCAGATTTTATTAGTAACTACTCCGCGTGATTACTATGTACCGATTCCAAAGATTTCAGGCGGTCAGAGAGATAAACTGACTCATGCAGGGATTTACGGAGTAGATGCCTCCATGCGTACACTGGGTGAATTGTATGAGACGGATATTAATTATTATGCGAGATTGAATTTTACTTCATTAATTGATATTGTAGATACACTTGGAGGAATTGATGTATATTCAGAGTATGCGTTTACAACAAGTGAAGATTCTGAACATGTAATGGATGTACAGGAAGGATATAATCACTTCAATGGTGAAGAAGCACTTGCTTTCTGCAGAGAGAGACACAATGTTCCAGGAGGAGACAACCAGAGAGGAAAAGATCAGCAGGCAGTTATTACTGCTATGTTGAAGAAGTGTTTGTCACCGACTATGCTCTTGAAAGCGAATGCGATTATGGAACAGGTGAGCAAAGATGTTGAGACAAATATGTCTCAGGAAGAGATTAACGCATTGATTAAATATCAGTTGAGTAATAATCCGGCTTGGACGATTCAGTCTGTAGCAGCGGAAGGTACAAATACAACTGGTACATGTTATTCCAGTGGTGATACAGAACTCTTTATTATGGAACCGGTTGAATCTTCTGTGCAGAATATTATTGATCTGGCAAACATTGTAGAAGAAGGCGGAGTGTTGCCGGAAGGTGAACAATTGAATTAAATCAGAGGACAGAAAAATAGAGATGATTCTCGTTTTTCTGTCCTTTTTTTGTTTTGAGGCACTTACGAAAAAACAAAAAAATATAAAGAAATGAGAAAAAACAAAAAAAATTCACAGATAAAACACTAAAAAGACAAAAAGTATTTAGAAATATAATGAATTGTGGGAAAATATGATATAACAAGATCGTATAAGGAGGTTCCCATATGAAGAGAAAAAAGATAATTGCTTTACTTTGCGTAGCAGCGACTAGTGCAAGTCTTGTTACTCCGGTAATGGCAGAAGAGAATCAAGCTACAGGAACTACACAGGAAGCGGCTGTGGATCAGGAAGCACCAGTCGAAGAAGCGGATGAGAGCAATGTAGAACAAAAGGAAGAATCAAATGCAGATGTAGAACAGTCAGAGACTGAAAAAGTATTTTCAGAAGAGAAAAACGAGCCGTCTGAAAACATAACAGAAGATACAGAAAACGAAACATCAACAGATGAAACAGTTTCGGACAAGAATCTGACAGAATCACTAGATGTTGATGAAGAAGTGAAAGATGGATTTGTTGAAGAAGACGGTAGTGTATATTATTATGAAGCAGGAAAAAAAGTAACAGATACTATTCGCGACTTTAAAGACGAATCCGGATTTGAATATTCATGCTATTTCGATTGGTCTGGAAGAATGATGATCGATAGTGAGGAATGGGTTGAATACACGGATGAAAATGAAAAATCGCATGATGGAATTATACGGGCAGATGAAAATGGATGTTTAATTATCGATGATTGGTATCAGAATCAGGATGGCTCATGGAATTATTATAAAAAGGATTTCATTAGAGCAGAGGATGAAGTTGTAGAAAAATATGGCAAACAATACTATTTGGATTCAGATGGGATTCTAGTAACTGATTCTCAACTTACTATTGCTGGACAGTTGTATCAGGCGGATGCATCTGGAGCAATCACATTGATTCAGGCTTCAGCAAAGGAACATTGGGTGAAGACAAACGGAAAATGGTACTTATTTGTTGATAACAAACTTGTTAAAGATAAATTCTACCTTTATAAAGGGGATTATTATTATTTTGACAATAATGGAGAAATGCAGACAGGTTCGTTTGATACAGAAGACGGAAAAGCTTATATAGCGGATTCAAATGGTATCGTTATTTATACACCAACTGAAGGATGGAATAAAACAAAAGACGGAAAAACATGGTGCTATTATAAAAAAGATAGTGACGGTAATCTTTATCTTCTTAGAGGGGAATTCCTTTCATATAGTGGTTCAAAATACTACCTCGATGGGAATGGCGTTATGGCAACTGGAGTATTTGAAGCCCGGGAAGATGATGGTTATTATTATTACTTTGCCAATAATAGTGGCGAAATTCAGCAAAAGTCAGATTGGATTCACCATGAGGGAGAATGGTATTATTCAAAAGACGGAAAGTTGTACGCTGATGGAGTTAAAACAATTGGTGGTAAAAAATACTATTTCATGTATAATGCAACGATGCTTTCAGGGTATCTTACAGAAACATATCATGACGGCAGTGAAACTCATTATATGACAAATGATTCTGGAGTGATCCAGGAAACAAACGACTGGGTTAAGTATGATGGTGCGTGGTATTTCTGGAGAGATGGCGATATATTGAAAAATGGCATTTATGACATTTGGGGAAAGAAGTATTACTTTAACTATGATGGAGAGATGCAAGTAGGAAGAATTGAGGTTCATGATAGTAATACATTGTACCTGACAGATTCTTCAGGTGCTCTTATAAATACGCCGGAATGGAATACGTACAAAAATAATTGGTATTACATGAATGCAGATGGAAGTGTACGTAAAAATGAGTTCATAAAGTATGGAAATGATCTTTACTATGTTGACTCTGAAGGTAAAATGGTGACTGGAGATTTCTACTTTAATGGGAACAGCTATCATACAGATTCCGATGGAGTTATTCTGAAAAATGACTGGTATCAGGAAGGATATGATTGGTATTATGCAGGAGAAGATGGAGCTTTATTGACACATAGTTGGAAATCAGGTGCAGGTGACGTTTGGTATTACTTAAATGAATCAGGTGCAATGGCTAAAGGAATGTGCTGGGTTTATAATAAGGGTGATTATGATAACGGCAAGTATGAATACTTTGATGATAATGGTATTTGGCAGGAAAATAATCCTATCAAAAAGAATGATTGGTCATTGGTTGATGGCAAGTGGTATTATTACAGTGAGGGCAAGCCATATACAGGATGGGTTGGATCTTACTATATCAGTCATGGTGTAATGTGCACAAATACTTATATAGAGGAAGACGATGACAATAACGCAGATTATTATGTAGATCACCAGGGGGGTTATCAGAGAAATAGCTGGGTTAAAATACCAGGATATGAAGGAGAATATAGTTGGAGATATGCTGGAACAGACGGAAAAATTTTGAAAAATGTGTGGGTCGGTGATTATTACATTAATGGATCAGGTTACATGGTTTCAAATGGAATTGTAGATACAGGATACTATGGCTTATGTAAATTTGCAGACGACGGAAAATTTATTGGCTATGTGAAAAAGTCGGATTGGAATAAAGTTGGTGATAAATGGTATTACGTTGATAGTAATGGGTCACTGTTAAAAGGAAGACAAGTAATCGGAGGAAAAACATATTACTTTAAGGAATGGAATTATGAAATGTATGCAAACACAACAGTATATGATGATATTAATCATGAAGTAGTGTTTGTGGGATCGGATGGTACAGTTTCAAAAGCAAATGGCTGGCAATTAGGAGAATATGGCCAATGGTATTATCTTGAAAACGGAATTCCGAAGAACGGATGGTTTAACTATGGAGGAAAGAGATATTACCTTTCACCGTCGACAAGGACAGGATATAGAGAAGTATGGGATGAAGATACCGGAGAAGGCGAGTATTATTTCTTTGATCAGGACGGAGCAGTTTGTGAACCGAATGACGGATGGTTTTCTATCAAATCTGACGGTCAGACTTATTGGTATTATATAAAGAATGGAGAACCAGTCAGAGATAGTTGGTACAATGGTCATCGTTTCGGTTGGGATGGTGAGATGTATACTGGAAGCATATGGACAGGTACAGATGAAATTTATGTATATGATGACAATGGTTATCTTCTGAAAAATGGTTGGCATAAGCTGGATGGCGTTTGGTATTATACAGATGCAAAAGGAAGAGCATATACCGGAGAAAGAAAGATCAATGGTACAACATACTGGTTCGCAAATGATGGTATTTGGGTAAAATAGTAAATTAGTTAAAGTGGTGAAAAATAGTTGAATAATTTAGGGGCAGTCATTAATGGCTGCCCCTTTTGGTGGTGAGAATAGTATCGTGATTTTTATAGAAATATTGCTGAAACTATTGAAGAAATATAGACAAAGTGGGATGATTGCGATAGAATGATAATCGTGACAGATTGCTTTGCGATAGTGGAGGAGGAGCAAAAATGTATAAGAGGAAGTTATTTTATGCGATGTGCTGCCTTACAGCGGTACTTGCGATAGGCTGTGGAAAGAAAGACAGCACGGATACAAAGAATCCAGAACAGGTAGAAAGTCAGGATACTACGAAGACAGACGATGAAAATAAGAGTGATACAAAGAACGATACAGAACAGACAGACGATAAGAAAGAAGAATCGGAGAAAACAAAAAGTGTTATGAAGATTTATTCTATCAATATGAGTTCAGGAGAGATCCAGACAGAAGATGTGGAAACAGATTCTTTAAATGAAGAAAAGATTTGGTCATTACTTCAGGAAAAGTCAGTGATCACTCCGGAATGTGGGATGAATTCTTTCAAAGTGAACGAAGAAGAGAAGACGATAGATCTTGATGTAGATGAAGGATTTGGGAATTATATTCGTTCCATGGGAACAACAGGAGAAACGGAAGTGCTTGCATGTGTTGTAAACACGTATCTGGACAGCTTCCAGTGTGAGAAAATCAAGATAACAGAAGCAGGACGTACATTTGAGACAAGTGGTGCAGTTCTGGCAGGTTATATGACAAAACAATAGGAAGCGGGGATGCGAAAAAGTGAAAAAATTATTAAAAAAATGTACGGTATTATTGTTGACAGCGGCAATGTCTATTACAGCGCTACCGGTGACGGCATGGGCTGAGACTCCGGCAGAGTCAGCAGTGACAGGAGCGGAGACAGCTACGGATCATGTAGATGAGAATGCAGTAGATGAAAAACAGGCAGCCGGTACTGAACAGCGCCTAAATTATATGTACATAGATCAGCCTTATCTGGAAACACCGAATACACAGAAGGTAGTGGTATCCTGGGGAGATGGTTCCGAGGGGATTGAACAGATGACCGCAACTGTGCAGGGACCAGTAGGAGAAGAAGTGTGGACTGCAGTACAGGAATCAGATGGCATATATCTGTTTGAAAGAGCTTATACAGAGCAGGAAAGGGGAGTCTATTCTGTTACAGAACTGCACGTTACAATTGCGGGAAATGTATATGATTATTCCCTTGCAGATCTTGGAATAGAAGCACTCTTTGGCGTAGATGAAAAATATGAAGGAATCGAAGAGTTACAGCCGGTAAGTGAGGAAGAGGTATCAGCAGATATTGCGGCATACAATATTGATGAATCCGGAAATGTTACTGAGCAGTCAAGTATCGAGGAGGCAATTGTTCAGGCAGAACAGGAAATTCCAGCAATGATGAGTGATGACGGAGTTCAGACACAGTCATCTAATATTGTAGTAGCACTTGATCCAGGACATGATTCAACACACGCTGGCGCATCAGCAAACGGCGTACGAGAAGAAGTCCTTACATTAAAGATTGCACAGTATTGTAAAGCAGAACTGGAAGAGTATGCAGGCGTATCAGTCTACATGACAAGAACAACAGCAGACTGTCCGCATCCGGGCGGGAGTTCTGCTCACGATATTGATCAGAGAGTAGCTGATGCAGCGGCAGCTGGAGCAAGTGTCTATGTCAGCTTTCATTTGAATTCATCTCTATCTTCAGCAGCAAAAGGTGCAGAAATAATCATTCCGAACACAAACTGGAAACCACAGGTCGGAAATGACGGAAAGAAACTGGCTACACTGATCGAGTCAGAACTTGTTGGGCTGGGACTGGAAGAAAGAAAAATTTATTCAAAAAATACAACTGTGAATGAACGTTATGAGGATGGCTCTCTTTCAGATTATTTTACAGTTCAGATTTCTGCAAAGGAGCATGGAATTCCGGGAATTATAGTGGAACATGCGTTTGTGACCAATACATCGGATGTAAATAATTTTCTAAATAATGAAGCTGGACTGAAGAAACTTGGTGTTGCCGATGCGACTGGAATTGCGAAATATTTTGGTCTGTCAAAGGGACAGTGGTACAAGGATTCTACTGGTTGGTGGTATGCATCTGGAACAAGCTATTTAAAAAATCAGTGGGCACAGATTAGTGGAAGCTGGTATTATTTTGATTCTAATGGCTATATGGAGACTAGCTGGCAGAAAATTAGTGGAAAATGGTCATATCTAGGTGGAACAGATGATGGAATTATGCGAATCGGTTGGCAAAAAATAGGAACCAATTGGTATTATTTTAATTCAAGTGGATATATGTTAACTGGTTGGCAAAAAATAGGAACCAAGTGGTACTATTTCGGTGAATCTGACGATGGAGCAATGCGAATCGGTTGGCAGAAGATTGGTGGAGACAGGTATTATTTTGGTGAAGCTAATGATGGAGCAATGAAGAGCGGTTGGCAGAAAATAGGAGAGTCCTGGTACTATCTAGGCAGTTCAAATGGTGGATATCTGCAAACAGGTTGGCAGAAAATCGGTGGAAACTGGTATTATTTTAGTGATAAAGAGAATGGAGCAATGAAAACTGGCTGGCAGAAAGTTGGAAGCACATGGTACTATTTGGGAAGTGCAGACGACGGCTACATGCAGACTGGATGGAAAAAGCTGGGAACAAACTGGTATTACTTTGGTGAATCCAATGATGGAGCAATGCGAACCGGTTTTGCAAAAGTAGGTGGCGATTGGTATTACTTTGGTGGAACAGACGATGGAGCAATGAAAACCGGTTGGCAGAAAATAGATGGAACATGGTATTTCTTTAATGATGATGGAATGTATGATTCTACCAAGAAATATGATGAGATTCCAGGGATAAATGATGACAAAATAAATGGAAGTGCCGGCACAAACAATTCGAATACAAATTCTAATGTTGTTGAGGGGACGTATTTGATTGAAGGAGATACCGAAGTAACAGTGGATCAGATGGTAGCTTATTTTGAGGCAAGTAAGAAAGCTTATCCGGAAGATGTAATGCGAAAAGGTGGGGCGGCTACAATCAGAGATTTTTGTCAGATTTATTACGAAGAAGCTGTGGCAGAAGGAATTAAAGCAGAAGTTGCATTTGTACAGGCGATGAAAGAGACAGGTTGGTTACAATTTACAGGTGTTGTGAAAGCAGAGCAGTATAATTTTGCGGGCATGGGAGCAACAGGAAATGGTGTTTCAGGTGAATCATTTAAAGATGTAAGAGAGGGTGTACGTGCACAAATTCAGCATTTGAAGGCATATGGATCAACAAAATCTTTAAATCAGACATGCGTAGATAATCGTTTTAAGTATGTTGAACGAGGAAGTGCAATTTATGTAGAATGGTTAAGTATACCTAACAATCCTAAGAAAAAAGGATGGGCAGCTGCCAATGGATATGGTGTTGATATCGTAAAGATGATACAAAAGATGAAAACAATGTAAAATATACCGTCAGTCGTGATAACGGCTGACGGTATTTCTACTAAAAAGGAGAAGAAAAATGAAATATGATTATTTAGTAGTTGGTTCTGGATTATACGGAGCTATTTTTGCGCATGAAGCGAAAAAACATGGAAAAAGAGTGCTTGTAATTGATAAACGACCGAATATTGCAGGAAACATTTATACAGAAAAAGTTGCGGGAATCAATGTTCATAAATATGGAGCTCATATTTTCCATACAAACAATAAGAAAGTGTGGGATTACATTACACAATTTGCAGAGTTTAATCGTTTTACAAACAGTCCGGTTGCAAATTATAAAGGGGAATTATATTCACTACCTTTTAATATGTACACATTTAATAAAATGTGGGGTGTTGTGACACCGGAAGAAGCTGCGGCAAAGATTGAAGAACAGCGAAAAGAGATTACAGGAGAACCAAGAAATCTGGAAGAACAGGCAATTTCTCTTGTGGGACGTGATATTTATGAAAAGTTGATCAAAGGCTATACAGAGAAACAGTGGGGACGCGATTGTAAGGAATTACCATCTTTTATTATTAAGCGTCTTCCGGTGCGTCTGACATTTGATAATAACTATTTTAATGCGTTGTATCAGGGGATTCCGATGGGCGGTTACACAAAGATGATAAATAACATTCTAGAAGGGATTGAAATTCGTTTAAATAAGGATTATTTAGAACATAAAGCAGAATGGGACGAACTGGTAGATAGAGTTGTGTATACAGGAGCAATAGATGCTTATTTTGATTATAAGTTAGGCACTTTGGAATATCGTTCGGTACGATTTGAAAACGAGCTTCTGGAACAGTCAAACTTTCAGGGAAATGCAGCTGTAAACTATACAGATCGAGAGACACCGTGGACGCGCATTATTGAGCATAAATGGTTTGAGTTTGGAAAAGATGAAGAAGGAAATGATATCCCAGAAACAATGATCAGTCGTGAATATAGTAGCGAGTGGAAACCGGGAGATGAGCCGTATTATCCTGTAAATGATGAGAAGAACAGTGCACTTTATTCGGAGTATAAGAAACTGGCAGGTGCAGAAGAGAAAGTAATCTTTGGAGGACGACTTGGAGAATATAAATACTACGATATGGATACAACGATTGCTTCGGTTTTAGAAAAGTGCGAGGAAGAATTTGAAGCTATAAAATAATACTGTTACTGGATTTTTCAATATGAAGGGAAATGAAAGATGAGTTGGAGTAAGGTAGAAGAGTATAAGAAAAGAAACAAATGGAAGAAGCCTTTGTTGGGAATAATAGGTGCCGCAGCATTTGTAATGTTAGCAAGTTATACTGTAAAAGCTGAAGAAATAGTGGATCAGGATGAAGAGGTTATAAGTGATACAGTCGGCATCGTAGAAGATGAGGGTACAAGTTTTATAGAGACAGAGGACACAGAAGAAACAGTAGAGACTCCGGAGAGGGTTGAAAAGCCGGATGCAGAGGCTGTGGAAGATAATACGGAAGATTTGAATAGTCAGGTGAAAGAGGAAGAGAATACCATAGAAAAGGGATGGGTATCCGAGAATGGATCAAAATATTATCTAGATGAAAAAGGAGAGCGTTGTACCGGATGGTTATTACAGGACGAAGGCTGGTATTATTTGGATGCAGAAAAAGACGGAGCAATGTTTGATGCAGGATGGAAGTATATCAATTCAAGATGGTATTATTTTAATGATAATGGAGTGATGAAAACTGGATGGCTGTATTATGGGGAACATTGGTATTATTTGTCTTCGTATGGTGATATGTCAGTGGATGAATGGGATTATATCAATTCAAAATGGTATTATTTCTATGACAGTGGAGTAATGGAGACCGGGTGGACATATTATAAAAACAGATGGTATTACTTATCTCCATATGGTGATATGTCAGTGAATGAATGGGATTATATCAATTCAAAATGGTATCATTTCTATGACAGTGGAGTAATGGAGACCGGGTGGACGTATTATAAAAATAACTGGTATTACTTATCTCCATATGGTGATATGTCAGTGAATGAATGGAATTATATCAATTCAAATTGGTATCATTTTGATCAAAATGGGATAATGCAAACAGGCTGGTTTTTATATAATGGGAATTGGTATTATTTATATCCGGCAAACAATAATGCTGGAAAGTCTATAGGTGCGATGGCTCAAAATACAACAATTGATGGCTATTTTATATCACAGGATGGTATTTGGATAAATGATGAAGCCTATCAGGGTGCGTATAGTGTGTTGAATCAGGTGGGTTGGAATCTTTGGTCAGCATATAATTGGTCAGCAAATCTTCCCTATGTGAATTATTCAAATGATCCATCTCCGGGAAGCAGAGATTTTGCAATCCATGGTTTTCAGACAAAAACAGGAGATTGTTATGTGATGGCAGCTACATTTTATTATATGGCAAAAGCGTTGGGATATGATGCGCATCAGATTGCAGGATACGTTCCGCTGCGCGGAGGCGGACAGGGAGTACATTCCTGGGTGGAGATAGACATGGATGGATCGACATACGTGTTTGACCCGGATTTTACTCATGAAACAAAAAGAAATGGTTATCAGATTACATATGGTATGTCCGGAACATGGAGATATTCAAATTATTACAGAATGAATTAGTGAGAAAAAGGGAGAAATGATGAAAAGAAAAGTACTTATTGCATTATGTGTTTGTATGATTGGTGTGGCCGGTATGACATCAGGATGTGGAGATAAGAAGGAAGAAACACCGGTTGTTGAAGAAAAAGAACCAGAATTGAAGACGATTGGCAAGGAAGATAAAGAAGCATTTAAGGTAGAAATCAAGAATGCCACAGGAAAAACTATTAAAGGAATAGCAATTAAGCAGACGGATGAAGAATCTTATCCTGAGAATATGCTGGAAGATGGAGATGTCTTTACTGATCAGGAAAGTAGAAATCTTTATTATAAAGCACCTGAAGATACAACAAAAGAGACAGAAGAAAACACAGAAGATATGGCTGCAGAAAGTGAAAAAGCACAGGAGAAAGAGCTGGAGCAGGGATATGACATTCAACTTACTTTTGAAGATGACAGCACGGCAGAGCTGCATGCTTTTCCATTTGAAGACATTGAAAAGGGCGAAATTTGTTATGAGGATGATGTAGCATATCTTACATATACGAGTGTTGCATCAAAAGAAGAGCTAAACACGAAAGAAGCTGAACTTGCAGTAAAGGCAGCAGAGCAGAAAGCAGCAGAAGAAGCAGCGGCTCAGGCAGCAGCGGAGCAGAAAGCAGCAGAAGAAGCAGCCGCAGCTGCAGCAGCACAGAAAAGTAGAAGTTCTTCAAGTAATAGTTATTCCAGCAACAATTCTTCTAATGAAAGTGGCAGTTCATCAGAAAGCAGTTCGTCTGCAAGTGAACCAAGCAGTGATGCGGGGGCAGGTTCTTCCGATTCATCAGGAGATGATGCATGTTTGGATGATGGATTGTTATACTAGAACAGTAAGAATGCAGAAAGTATTCTTGAATAATTAATTAAGAAAGAGAAAAAGAGATGGGGGCCGTGTGTTCCCATCCCTTTTAAGGTATAAGAAGAAATATGTCATTAGTATCAAATTTATTTATTATATTTGTAGCCGGGGCTGTGCTTTTGTATTACCTGCTTCCAAAAAAGATGCGATGGTGGGGGCTTCTTTTAACAAGCTACATTTATTATCTTGCTGCAGGGACAAAGTACTTTCCATTTTTACTTTTCTCAACGATAATCACTTATCTCTGTGGATTGGCGATAGAACATGGAGTGAATCAAGATAAAAAGAAAGCAAAACGATATCTGATCATAGGGCTGATTCTTAATTTTGGAATGCTTGGTGTTATCAAATATACAAATTTTATTTTGGAAAATATAAACCTTGCATTTCATCTTGAATTACCTGGAATGCAGATTTTATTGCCGTTAGGTATTTCATTTTACACGTTTCAAACATCAGGATATTTGCTTGACATATATTGGAAAAGAGATCATGCAGAGAAAAATATTTTCCGTTATGCATTGTTCGTATCCTATTTCCCACAAATTTTACAGGGACCGATTGGGCGACATAGTAGATTAGCAGAACAATTATACGAAGGACATTCCTTTGATCTACAGAGAATTTGCAGAGGAATTCAGCGTATTTTGTGGGGATTTTTTAAGAAGATGATTCTTGCAGACTGGTCAGCGGTGTTTGTGGATGCGATATTTGGAAATCCAGATCAATATAACGGATTGGCATTTTTTGGAGTGCTGTTTTATTCTATTCAGTTATATGCCGATTTTTCTGGTGGTATGGATGTTGTTATCGGTATTTCTGAAATGTTTGGGATTGTGCTGGATGAGAACTTTAAAAGACCTTATTTTTCTACATCGATTACTGATTTCTGGCATAGATGGCATATTACGCTTGGAACATGGATGAAAGATTATGTGTTTTATCCACTGACACTTTCCAAAGGTATGGTAAAATTTAGAAAAGCGGCTAAGAAAAAACTTGGTAAGAAAATATCAGTAAAACTTCCAATTTGCGTATCGAATCTAATTGTATTTTTTCTGGTCGGAGTATGGCATGGTGCTGCATGGAAATACATTGCGTATGGAATGTTTAATGGAATTATCATTGCATTCAGTGGAATGATGGGGGACCAATATAAAAAGTGGAAGAAATCTCTGCATGTTACAGGAAAAGAAAAATGGTATCATATTTTTATGATCGTAAGAACATTTATTTTAGTAAATATCAGCTGGTTTTTTGATTGTTCAGATACCGTTGGACAGGCTGTCAGAATGATGAAAAATGCAGTGACTTCTTTTTCACCGAGACAACTTCTTCTGATACCAGCAGGAAGAGAGGGAGTAGCATTTACACCGTATGCACTTGTCATTCTTTTGGTAGGAAGCATGATTTTATTTACAGTGAGTTTATTACAGGAACGTGGAGTGAAAATACGAGAAACAATTGCAAAGAGAAACTTTGCAGTTCAGTTTCTTATTTATGCAGGGCTTGTGCTTTGCATTGGCTTTTTTGGTTCCACCGCAGCAGTGAGAGGGTTTATCTATGCACAGTTCTAAAAGAATAAGAAGATTGATTATAGCAATTATTTTAATGTTAGTCATTATATTAGGGTTGGACTTTGTTTTATATCCATGTACTTTTATGAGAAACGATATTCATAAAGTAACTACACAGGCACATCAGGACATATTTCTTGGAACATCACATGGAAAGATGAATTTGGATCCAAATTCGATTTCTTCTATAACAGGAAGAAGTGGACATAATCTATGTGTCGGAGGGGAATATGGAATTGATGCATATTACCTTGCAAAATTATTGATAGAAAAACAAAAACCGGAGCGCATTATCTATGAAATTGATCCTGGATATTTTGCAACACAAAAAGAAGAGGGAAATAATTATTTGCTGTTTTATCATCAATTTCCAATGTCAATAGCGAAAGCAGAATATTTTTCATCCTTACTATTAGATTGCGATTTTAGAACAGTACTGTTTCCGTGGTATGAATATTCCTTATCTTATGAAGTTGAAGCAATACCGAAGACGGTTTCTTTGAAATGGAATAAGGATTATGATATTTCTAATCTAAAAAGTGAATCGCAAGAGTATCATGAAAATGGGTTTATTGAAAGATATGCAGTAGATACGTCAAAACTGAAAATGACACAGCCAAAGCTCTTCACAAAAGAAACTGCAAATAAACAGAGTATAGAGTACTTGCAGAAATTAATCGAACTTTGTAAACAAGATAATATTGAGTTTGTAGCTGTAACAACACCTATTCCGGAAGAAACACTGAACGAATATCAGGAAAGTTACAAGGAAGCATGGGAGTATTTTGGAGAGCTTTTTGAAAAGGAAGAGGTAGAATATCTGAATTTTAATACGGAATACTATGATTTGTTTTCACATGATATTACAAAATATACAGATTATGATGGTCATATGAATGGAGAGTCAGCGAGAAATTATTCAACTATTTTGGGGTATTTTTTGAGAAAATAAGAGT
>SKEY01000757.1_pt1 | contig 48929 bp, 35 predicted proteins | sample 4843871 | NCBI WGS metagenome assembly SKEY01 (sample SAMN11008797, study PRJNA524170) | human gut metagenome | biome: Human fecal sample; material: Feces; isolation source: fecal sample from pouch patient p36 | host: Homo sapiens | place: Israel: Tel-Aviv | collected 2016-12-04
AGCAAGGTTCTCCTTCGGCGTGCAAGTAATCTTTCAGACACGGATGACACGGATGACGCGGATTCTTTTTTCCTTCGGTGTGATATGCCGGTATGTATAGCGCAGCTTTAAAAATCCGCGTCATCCGCGTCATCTGCGTCTAAAAGATTAAAGTCCGCCTTATCCGCGTAGTCCGCGTACCCATTCCCTCGCCGCTAAATTATCATTCAACGAATCTGGAAATCTTAATTCAATATTATAGTAGAAATGAAAAACAGATGGATCGTAGTTTTGGTTGCCATATCATTGGCAACTTGCACTTTTGCCCAGACCTGGATATGGTATCCGGGCGATTATGAAATATGGTTAGGCAACCGGATGAATAACCGTCGTACGGAGCGGGGTGCTTTTTTTCCTCCTTTTTGGAAGACCGACAGCCATTATGTAGTCGTGGAATTCAGCAAACAATTGAACCTTTCCGAACCGGAAGAAATCTTCATTGCCGCTGAAGGAAAGTATAACGTTAAGCTGGATGGAAAACTCCAATTCGGTATGCCGGAAACCTTATTGCTTCCGGCCGGGACACATAATTTGAATATTAAAGTCTGGAATCAGTCGACTCCCCCTGCCATCTACGTAAAAGGTAAGACAGTAAACTCCGATGCTACCTGGTGCGTGACTTATGAAGACAAGGAATGGATTGACGAAAGCGGCAAAGCCAGTGACACCTCAGCCACCATCTATATGGATGCCGGCTGCTGGAACTTTGACGGAGCCACACAACTCCCTTCCCAATTCCGATTGATGCGGACACTCCATCAGCCCACCTCCCGTGCTACACAACCCGAAGGAGGCATCCTCTATGATTTCGGAAAAGAAACATTCGGTTACCTCACTCTGAAGAATCTCTCCGGTAAAGGCATCATCGACATTTATTACGGTGAAAGTCCGGAAGAGGCGAAAGACAAGGCATACTGCGAAACATTGGATAAACTGCAACTGGAAGCAGGACAAGTCACTGATCTTGCCATCCGCCAAACATCCCCGTTGTCCGGTATCGAAAACGAATATACTCTGGAAAACAGTAAGGCTTTCCGCTACGTCTATATCACTCATGAACCGGGGGTACAGATAGGTGAGGTATCTATGCAGTACGAATACCTTCCCGAAGAATATCGTGGAACTTTCCGTTGCAACGATGAAGAACTGAACCGTATTTGGGAAGTGGGTGCCTACACTATGCACCTCACTACCCGTGAGTTTTTTATCGACGGCATCAAGCGTGACCGTTGGGTGTGGAGCGGAGACGCCATTCAGAGTTATCTGATGAACTACTATCTCTTTTTTGACAGTGAGTCGGTGAAGCGTACTATTTGGTTGCTTCGGGGTAAAGATCCTGTGACCAGTCATAGCAATACGATTATGGATTATACATTCTATTGGTTTCTCAGCGTCTACGATTATTACCTGTATAGTGGTGACCGGCAGTTTGTCAATCAACTCTATCCACGTATGCAGACTATGATGGATTATGTATTGGGACGCACCAATAAGAACGGTATGGTTGAAGGTATGTCCGGTGATTGGGTATTTGTAGACTGGGCCGACGGTTATCTGGATAAAAAGGGAGAACTCTCTTTTGAGCAGGTTCTGTTCTGCCGGAGTCTTGAGACAATGGCGCTCTGTGCAGGGTTGGTGGGAGACCGGACCAACCAACAGAAATATGAGAAACTGGCTGCTACCTTGAAAGCTAAACTGGAAACGACATTCTGGAATGCCTCAAAACAGGCCCTTGTACATAACAGCATCAATGGTGTTCAGAGCGATGCCGTCACCCGTTATGCCAATATGTTTTCCGTTTTCTTCAACTATCTGACTTCGGAGAAACAGCAGGCCATCAAACATTCCGTTCTTTTGAATGACAGCATCCTGAAGATCACGACTCCCTATATGCGCTTTTATGAGTTAGAAGCCCTTTGTGCGCTTGGTGAACAAGAAACAGTGATGCAGGAAATGAAAGCGTACTGGGGAGGAATGTTGAAAGAAGGTGCCACTTCCTTTTGGGAAAAATATAATCCGGAGGAAAGCGGTACGCAGCATCTCTCCATGTATGGTCGTCCTTATGGGAAGAGTCTGTGTCATGCTTGGGGAGCAAGTCCTATTTATCTGCTCGGCAAATATTACCTGGGAGTGAAACCTGTGAAAGAAGGCTATAAGGAATTCTCTATAACTCCGGTATTGGGAGGTCTGAAATGGATGGAAGGCAGTGTACCTACACCGAACGGAAATATACATATCCATATGGACCGGAAAATGATTAAGGTACGCGCAACAGAAGGCAAAGGGTATCTGACGATAAAAAGCCGCCGGCAGCCAAAGGCTAATATTGGAACTGTGGAAAAGATTGATGAGAATACCTGGCGCCTCTGGATAGATACTCCGGAAGAGAGAATTGTTAGCGGATTGAAGTACTGAAAGGCAGAATATGAGTACAAACGGATACTTATTGCGTCTTTTTACTATAAACTCAGGTTTGGCAAGTGTAGTGAGTAAAATTATCATTTGTAAACTTCTCTCAAAGTTTACCACACTTCAATATAAAGTAAAACCATCCTCTCCTCTTCTTCCGTAGAAAGAGAGAGAGTTATCATAAATAGAAATATGAGAAATATCAGATTATTCATGTTTGCGGCATGTACACTCCTTTTTGCAGCGTGCGGCAAGCAAACCGTGAAGATTATAACTCCGCCGGATGCGTCGAATCGTATTCTGTTTGGTGCGGAACAGTTACAAACCACTCTGGATAAAGCGGGCTATCAGGTTGTGATGCAACAGGGAGATACTATATTCTCCAACCCGGATGTTCGAACCATCCTGCTGGCAGAAACCAATGATACGACTTTAAAGAAAGAAGGCTTTCAGATTACAACAGTCGGTAATCTGACGAAAGTATCCGGCAGGGATGGTAGCGGTGTCATCTATGGATGCCGTGAACTGATAGACCGTGTGAGTAGTTCAAAAGGCAAACTGAACCTTCCCGAGAAGCTGACAGATGGACCGGAAATGGTATTGCGTGGCGCCTGCGTAGGATTGCAGAAGATGACTTATCTGCCGGGTCACGGCGTATATGAATATCCTTATACACCAGAGAGTTTTCCCTGGTTCTATGATAAAGAGCAATGGATTAAATATCTGGATATGCTGGTTGCTAATCGTATGAACTCACTTTATCTCTGGAACGGGCATCCGTTTGCTTCGTTAGTGAAGCTGAAAGACTACCCGTTTGCATTGGAAGTGGACGAAGAGACCTTCAAAAAGAACGAAGAAATGTTTTCTTTCCTCACGGAAGAAGCGGATAAACGTGGTATCTTTGTGATACAAATGTTCTACAATATCATTCTTTCAAAGCCGTTTGCCGAACATTACGGTCTGAGAACACAGGATCGTAACCGTCCTATTACTCCTTTAATTGCGGATTATACTCGTAAGAGCATTGCCGCTTTTATTGAGAAATATCCTAATGTAGGATTGCTTGTTTGCTTGGGTGAAGCCATGTGTACTGTGGAGGATGATGTGGAATGGTTCACAAAGACAATTATCCCCGGAGTAAAGGATGGATTACAGGCACTTGGACGTACAGATGAACCGCCTCTCTTGTTGCGTGCACACGATACAGACTGTAAATTAGTGATGGATGCCGCCCTGCCACTCTATAAGAATCTTTATACCATGCATAAGTATAACGGTGAATCACTGACCACATACGAACCTCGCGGACCATGGGCAAAGATACATACGGATTTGAGTTCACTCGGTTCTATCCATATCAGTAATGTTCATATTCTGGCGAATCTGGAACCTTTCCGTTGGGGGTCTCCCGATTTTGTACAGAAGGCTGTAAAGGCCATGCACGATGTTCATGGCGCAAATGCCCTGCATCTTTACCCACAGGCTTCTTATTGGGATTGGCCATACACCGCCGACAAATTACCGGATGGCAAGCGGGAATTTCAGCTTGACCGTGACTGGATATGGTATCAGACCTGGGGACGATATGCATGGAACTGTCGTCGTGATCGTTCACAGGAAATTGATTACTGGAATCATCAGTTAGGTAAATTCTATGGTACATCTGATGAAAATGCCGGACTGATTCGTGAGGCGTATGAAGAAAGTGGCGAAATAGCACCGAAGTTGCTGCGTCGTTTCGGCATCACAGAAGGAAATCGCCAGACATTGTTGCTGGGTATGTTTATGAGTCAGTTTGTCAATCCATACAAATACACCATCTATCCGGGGTTCTATGAAAGTTGCGGACCGGAAGGTGAGAAACTGATAGAATATGTAGAAAAGGAATGGAAAAAGCAACCTCATGCAGGTGAGTTGCCTTTGGATATCATTGCCCAGGCTATAGAGCATGGAGATAAAGCGGTAGCCGCCATTGATAAGGCAGCAAATTCCGTATCTGACAATAAAGATGAGTTCGCACGTTTGCAGAATGACATGCATTGTTATCGCGAGTTTGCATATGCGTTTAATCTGAAAGTGAGAGCTGCCAAACTGGTATTGGATTATCAGTGGGGAAAAGATCTAAAGAATCTGGAAAATGCCATTCCTCTGATGGAGCAGAGTCTGGAACATTATCGTAAATTAGTGAAACTTACAGATGAACATTATCTGTATGCCAATAGTATGCAGACAGCACAACGCCGTATTCCTATAGGTGGAGATGGCGGCAACAATAAGACTTGGAAAGAATTGCTGGTACATTACGAAAAGGAACTGGAGAATTTTAAAGCGAACCTTGTTCTGCTGGAGGAAAAACAAAATGGAAAAGCAACTACTGAATCGGTAGATATTCCGGCCTGGGCTTCCGCCAGCGTGAAAATTCTATCCGGTTATCCGACCGTTAAATTAAGTGAGGGCGCTTCCCTGTTTACTAATCTTCCGGGAAAGATAGAAGCCATGGCTCCTGAACTGGAAGGATTGAAAGCATTTCGTTTCAATGCCAATGAGCAGCGTGAAAAGGGAACAAGTATTACTTTTGAAACGGATGCGCCGGTAAAACTTCTGGTCGCCTATTTCAAGGATGACCAAAAGAAGTATGCCAAAGCACCGAAACTTGAGATTGATGCTTCGGCTAATGATTACGGTCAGGCCGAGCCGATATTGACGAATGCTGTTCGTATCAGTGGAATGCCACTGGCCAATGTACATGCATATAGTTTTCAGGCAGGCAAGCATACGCTGATGTTGCCGAAAGGATATCTCCAGGTTCTGGGATTTACGGATGCGGATATGAAAGCCCGTAATGCAGGATTGGCCGGAGACGAAGAAACAATGGATTGGTTGTTTTATTAATACTGAATCATGAGAAAACTATCACTGACATTCTTTTGCATGATATCTGCCCTGTCTGCTTTTGCTCAGCGTGATGTTGCGCAGGAGCGGATGGAGCAGATTTTCGAAGAAGCAAAAACACCCTATAAATATGGACTGGTGGTTGCCCCGGAGGATAATCACCATAAAATAGATTGCCCTACGGTCTTTTGTCAGGGAGACAAATGGCTGATGACCTATGTTGTTTATAACGGTAAGGGAGGGACAGACGGCCGTGGTTATGAAACCTGGCTGGCAGAAAGTGATAATTTGCTTGAGTGGCGCACATTGGGGCGGGTTCTTTCGTACCGGGATGGTGAATGGGATTGCAATCAAAGAGGTGGATTTCCTGCTCTACCGGATATGGAGTGGGGAGGAAGCTATGAACTTCAGACTTATAAGGACCGTCATTGGATGACTTACATCGGTGGAGAAGGAACGGGGTATGAGGCTGTGAAGGCACCGCTTTTTGTCGGTTTGGCATGGACGAAAGGAGATTTGTCTACTGCGCACGAGTGGGAGTCTCTGAATAAGCCCATTCTGAGTATCCATGACAAGGATGCCCAATGGTGGGAAAAGCTGACTCAATATAAAAGTACCGTCTATTGGGATAAGGATAAGACGTTGGGTGCCCCCTTTGTTATGTTCTATAATGCGGGAGGCCGCCATCCGGAAACAGGTCTGAAAGGGGAACGTGTAGGGATAGCCCTTTCTAAAGATATGAAAACATGGAAACGTTATCCCGGAAATCCTGTTTTTGCACACGAAGCTGATGGAACCATCACAGGAGATGCCCATATACAGAAAATGGGAGATGTGTATGTAATGTTCTATTTTTCAGCTTTTGAACCGTCACGGAGATACAAGGCTTTCAATACTTTTGCTGCCAGCTATGACTTGGTGCACTGGACCGACTGGACTGGAGAAGACCTTATTATTCCCTCTAAAAACTATGATGAACTGTTTGCCCATAAAAGTTATGTGGTAAAGCATGATGGAGTTGTTTATCACTTCTATTGTGCAGTTAATAATGCAGAGCAGCGGGGGATTGCAGTTGCTACCAGTAAACCGATGGGACGTTCTGCCGTCCGTTTCCCAAAAATGGAGACGAAGAATCGTCGTATACTGACCGAACTGAATGAAGATTGGAAAACATGGCTGATTGATCATTCACAACCGGTGAATACTAATTCATTGCAGCGTGATAATGCAATCAATTGTCAACTGCCTCACAACTGGGATGATTACTATGGTTATCGTCAGCTCACTCATGGCAATCTACATGGCACTGCTATGTATGTGAAAGATTTTACTTTGGATAATTACCAATCCCGGAAGCGCTATTTTCTTCGTTTCGAAGGAGTAGGCACTTATGCCACAATTCAATTGAACGGTCAGGATTTTGGACGGCATCCCGTAGGACGCACGACATTGACTTTGGATGTGACCGATGCATTGAGGCAAGGTAGCAATCATCTGGAGGTAAAAGCTGAGCACCCGGAAATGATTGCCGATGTGCCTTGGGTGTGTGGCGGCTGTTCTTCGGAATGGGGATTCAGTGAAGGTTCGCAACCTTTAGGAATCTTCCGGCCTGTGGTATTGGAAGGTACAGATGAAATCCGTATCGAACCTTTCGGAGTACATATCTGGAATGATGAGAAAGCAGCTAATGTATTTGTCGATACGGAGGTTAAGAACTATGGTAAGACTACGGAAACGATTGAAGTGGTCAATAAATTGAGCAATGCAGATGGAAAGCAAGTGTTCCGTCTGGCCAGGAAAGTGACATTGGCACCGGGAGAGATGAAGGTGGTTCGCCAGCACTCTCCTGTAGAGAATCCGGTGTTGTGGAGTACAGATAATCCTTATCTGTATAAACTGGTAAGCATGATTAAACGGGATACGAAGACTACGGATGAGATATCGACTCCTTTCGGTATCCGTACCATCAGCTGGCCGGTGAAACGGAATGACGGAGACGGACGTTTCTATTTAAATGGAAAGCCTGTCTTTATCAATGGAGTTTGCGAGTACGAACATCAGTTCGGACAAAGTCACGCGTTCAGCAGAGAGCAGGTAGCTGCAAGGGTAAAGCAGATATGTGCGGCAGGCTTTAACGGTTTCCGTGACGCCCATCAGCCCCATCATCTTGATTATCAGAAATACTGGGATGAAAAAGGTATTTTGTTCTGGACGCAATTCTCCGCACATGTATGGTATGACACACCGGAATTCCGGGAGAATTTTAAGAAGCTGCTTCGCCAGTGGGTGAAAGAGCGTCGCAATTCCCCCTCAGTCGTTATATGGGGATTGCAGAATGAAAGTACATTGCCCCGTGAATTTGCACAGGAATGTAGTGAGATTATCCGGGAGATGGATCCGACGGCGCGTACGATGCGTGTCATCACTACCTGCAATGGTGGAGAAGGAACCGACTGGAATGTAATCCAGAATTGGAGTGGCACGTACGGGGGAGATGTCACCAAATATGGAAAAGAACTCTCCCGGAAGAATCAACTGTTGAACGGAGAATATGGTGCATGGAGAAGCATCGGATTGCATACGGAATCCGGAGAGTTTGAGGTGAACGGAACGTGGAGTGAAGATCGTATGTGCCGGCTGATGGAAACTAAGATCCGTTTGGCGGAGCAGGCAAGAGATAGTGTTTGCGGACAATTCCAATGGATATATAGCAGTCATGACAATCCCGGACGCCGCCAGCCGGATGAAGCTTACCGGAAAATAGATAAAGTAGGACCATTCAATTATAAAGGATTGGTGACTCCGTGGGAAGAGCCGCTGGATGTATATTATATGTATCGTGCCAACTATGTTCCGGCAGCCAAAGATCCTATGGTTTATCTCGTATCACATACCTGGACGGATCGTTTTAAGGAGGGGCGTCGCCGGGCTACTATCGAGGCTTATAGTAATTGCGATTCTGTATTGCTCTATAACGATATGTCTGATGGGAAAGTCACTTTCCTCGGACGGAAGGGGAATAATGGAGTAGGAACTCATTTCGTGTGGGAGAACCGGGATATCCGCTACAATGTACTTCGCGCGGTAGGTTATTACAAAGGAAAACCTGTTGCGGAAGATATAATCATTCTGGAAGGATTAGAGCGGGCGCCTCGCTTTGATGCGCTTTATCAGGAAGCAAAGCCTGTACTGAAGGGAGAGGAGGGATATAATTACCTGTATCGCATCAATTGCGGTGGAGATGAATATACGGATAGCTTCGGGCAACTCTGGTCACAGGATAATCTGGGGTATTCCCGTTCATGGGCTGCAAATTTTGAAGGTCTGAATCCTTATCTTGCCAGTCAGCGTACGACGTCTGATCCGATACGTGGCACGCGCGACTGGACGTTATTTCAGTCCTTCCGCTTTGGCCGTCACCAGTTGGAATATCGTTTTCCTGTAGCTGACGGAATCTATCGTATCGAATTTTACTTTACAGAGCCCTGGCATGGTACGGGGGGAAGTGCTTCTACCGATTGTGAAGGTTTGCGCATATTTGATGTAATGGTGAACGATTCCCTCGTGTTGGATGATCTGGACGTATGGGCTGAAAGTGGCCATGACGGTGCATGCAAAAAGGTAGTATATGCCGTTGCGAAGCAAGGCCTGTTGAAAATACACTTCCCGGAAGTAAAGGCCGGTCAGGCACTGATTTCCGGAATTGCCATTGCTTCTGCAAATCAGGAACTGAAACCGTCTGTGTTTCCGGCTTCTGACTGGAGTTGGGAGGCGGCAGATAAAGAGCTTTTGGTGAAGACTCCCAAGGAATTGCTTCCGGAAGATAAAAATGCTCGTGCCAGTGTGGCGTATGAGGCTGAGACAGCTTCTGTAAAAGGTGCTTTTACGAAGAGGGAGCATCGCAAACAGATGGGCGTCTTCTTTGGAAAAGGAAAGAAGAACAGCATCGAGTGGAGTGTTTCTACCGGATTGGCCCAAATCTACGCTCTCCGGTTTAAGTATATGAATACAACTGGTAAGCCGCTGCCTGTACGGATGCAGTTTATCGACAGCAAAGGTGTGACGTTGAAAGATGATATCCTTACTTTCCCTGAAACGCCCGATAAGTGGAAAATGGTGAGTACCACTACCGGAACATTCATCAATGCGGGCTATTATAAAGTGCTGCTTTCGGCGGAAGATATGAATGGATTGGCATTTGACGCATTGGAGATTCAGTAAAGAGTACAAAACACATCTTCATCCGTCTATCCTATATTAATAGCATAACGAATGAAGATATATACTTTACTCTTTGGTCTATTGCTCCCCATCCAGCCGTCAGCACAAACTGTGCATGACTGGGAGAATCACCATGTACTTCAAATCAACCGCGAACCGGCGCGGGCCGCATTTACTCCTTTCCACGCACAGAAGGGAGATTGTTCCATCTGTCTGGATGGAACATGGAGATTTCGCTGGACACCTGTGCCCGATGAAAGAATTGTAGAGTTCTATCAGACGGATTTCAATGATAAAGACTGGGTCGGTTTTCCCGTACCTGCCAATTGGGAAGTAAACGGGTATGGTACGCCGATATACGTTTCGGCAGGCTATCCGTTTAAGATAGATCCACCCCGGGTGATGGGTGAACCGAAGGTCGGCTATACGACTTACAAAGAACGGAATCCCGTAGGACAGTATCGCCGTTCGTTTCAGTTGCCTGCCGGTTGGGAAGCAAGAGGTCAGACCTTTCTTCGTTTCGAAGGAGTGATGAGTGCTTTCTATGTCTGGATAAATGGAAAACGGGTAGGGTATAGCCAGGGAAGTATGGAGCCGAGTGAATTCAATATTACAAACTACCTGCATGCCGGAGAGAATCAGATCGCACTGGAGGTTTACCGGTATAGTGACGGCTCTTATCTTGAAGATCAGGACTTCTGGCGTTTTGGTGGTATCCACCGCAGCATCCATTTGCTGCACACACCCGATATCCGTATCCGTGATTATGCAGTGCGGACTCTTCCGGTTTCTACGGACTATCAGGATTTCATCTTGCAGATAGATCCTCAATTCAGCGTTTACCGAGGGATGACCGGAAAAGGAACTACCCTGCAGGGAGTATTGAAAGATGCTTCCGGACGAGAAATCGCGACACTGAAAGGGGATGTGGAAGATATACTCGACCTGGAACATAAAGCGGGCAGGATGAACGAATGGTATCCTCAACGTGGTCCCCGTAAATTGGGACGTATGTCGGCAACGATAAAATCTCCGAAAAGGTGGACTGCTGAAACCCCTTATTTGTATAAACTACACCTGACTCTGCTGACTGCCGAAGGTGAAGTAATAGAGCAGGTAGAACAATCTGTCGGTTTCCGTTCAGTGGAAATACGAAACGGACAACTGCTGGTTAATGGCGCACCGGTTCGTTTCCGTGGGGTGAACCGCCATGAACACGATCCCCGTACGGCTCGTGTCATGAGCGAAGAACGTATGTTGCAGGATATTCTTCTGATGAAGCAAGCCAATATTAATGCGGTGCGAACCAGTCATTATCCCAATGTCAGCCGCTGGTATGAGCTTTGTGACAGTCTGGGGCTTTATGTAATGGATGAGGCTGACATTGAGGAGCATGGTTTGCGCGGAACCTTAGCCAGCACTCCCGATTGGCATGCCGCATTTCTGGACCGTGCCGTGCGGATGGCAGAACGGGATAAAAATCATCCAAGCATTGTAATGTGGAGTATGGGTAATGAGAGTGGTTATGGTCCGAATTTTGCCGCTATTTCAGCTTGGCTGCATGACTTCGATCCGACACGTCCCGTGCATTATGAAGGTGCACAGGGAGCCGGCGGTGAACCCGATCCGAAGACGGTAGATGTAATCAGCCGTTTCTATACCCGGGTAAAACAGGAGTATCTGAATCCCGGCATTGCCGAGGGAGAAGATAAGGAACGTGCGGAAAATGCACGTTGGGAGCGGCTGTTGGAAATTGCGGAACGTACCAATGACAACCGTCCCGTGATGACGAGTGAATACGCTCACTCCATGGGAAATGCTCTGGGGAATTTCAAGGAATATTGGGACGAGATATACAGTAATCCCCGTATGCTGGGCGGATTTATCTGGGATTGGGTAGATCAGGGTATCTACAAGACGTTACCCGATGGACGTATCATGGTAGCTTACGGTGGTGATTTTGGCGATAAACCGAATCTGAAGGCTTTTTGCTTCAATGGTCTGTTGATGAGTGACCGCGAAACAACTCCTAAATATTGGGAGGTGAAGAAAGTATACTCACCCGTGGAGTTGAGAGTGGAGAGTGGAGAGCTGAGAGTGACGAATAGGAATCATCATACGGATTTGTCCCAATATCGCTGTTTGTGGACGTTGTCCATAGATGGGAAGCAGAAGGATCAAGGAGAAATAACATTGCCTGAGGTAGCTCCCGGAGAAAGTGAAACGATCCCTTTACCTGTTTCCATAGCCGGCAAGAAAGCTTCGGCAAAGGCTACTTCTGACCTGCGTCTCACAATAAGCTTCATCTTGAAGCTGGATGCTCTTTGGGCAAAAGCCGGGCATGAAGTGGCATGGGAGCAGTTCTGCATTCAGGAAGGCGCATTATTGTCTTCCAAACTTGAGAATAGAGGGAGACTGAAGGTAAGGGCAGATGAAGAACATTTATCCATCAGTGGGAGCGGCTTTTCTATTCAATGGGAGAAAAACGTAACCGGGAGCCTGACTTCCCTTACTTATCATGGAAAAGAAATGCTGGCTCATCCGGCTGATTTTCCTCTTCAACCTGTAACGCAGGCCTTCCGTGCACCGACAGATAATGATAAGAGTTTTGGCAACTGGTTGGCTAAAGACTGGAGTTTGCATCAAATGGATAATCCTCGTATTAGTCTGGACTTTTTTAAGCATGAGGTCCGTGAGGACGGAGCGGTCATTGTCCGGATTCAAACCAGGAATCGCTATAAAGAAGGTATGATTGTGACAAAGTTTCTTTATACTATCCTTTCCGATGGAACCATAGACTTGAAAACTACTTTCCAACCGCAGGGAATTCTGCCCGAATTACCCCGTTTGGGAATAGCATTCTGCCTTTCATCCGATTATAATACTTTTATCTGGCAGGGGCGTGGTCCGCAGGATAATTATCCTGACCGTAAGACTTCCGCAGCTGTTGGACTTTGGAAAAGATCGGTTGCCGACCAGTATGTGCATTATCCCCGTCCGCAAGATAGTGGAAATAAGGAAGAAGTGCGTCGCCTTATGCTGACCGACAGGCATGGCAAAGGTATTCGTGTCGATGCTGTGGAAGATGTTTTTTCTGCTTCTGCCCTGCACTATACCGCACAGGATTTATATAAAGAAACGCATGACTGTAATCTGAAACCCCGCCCCGAGGTTATCCTGAGTCTGGATGCCGCCGTACTTGGATTGGGTAACAGCAGTTGCGGACCGGGCGTACTGAAGAAGTATGCCATTGATAAGAAGGAACATACCTTGCATATACGGATTTGTAATGAGAAATAGGAGCCGGCATAGTGCTGGAGCAAGATTTCCCTTCGGCATACTATTTTTATAGGCATTACTATCTCAATTGAAGGTGTGTCAAAACTGGAAAGTAACTTAAGCTCCCCTCCTCCCGGGAGGAGAATTAAGATAGTCTGGTTAGCACGCCGAAGGGAAAACCTGCTTCAGTACCGCCCCGGTATCAGTAACTAAGAATAACTAACACAATAATGAAAGTAACAATGAGAAACGTAACCACTTTATTATCAACCCTGGCATTAGCCACCACCCTGACTGCCCAGACACTTCCGCAGACAGAGCGGCAATACCTCTCCGGCCACGGATGCGACGACACAGTAGAATGGGACTTTTTCTGTACCGACGGACGTAACTCCGGTCGATGGACGAAAATAGGTGTCCCCTCTTGCTGGGAGTTGCAGGGTTTTGGTACCTATCAGTATGGAATCAGTTTTTATGGTAAAGCCTTTCCCGAAGGCATTGCCGGTGAGAAAGGAATGTATAAATATGAGTTTGAAGTTCCCGAAGAATTTCGTGGCAAGCAGGTCAGCCTTGTGTTCGAAGCATCCATGACCGATACGGAAGTTAAGGTTAACGGACGTAAGGCAGGATCGAAACACCAGGGAGCCTTCTATCGCTTTTCATATAATGTCACGGATTTACTGAAATATGGCAAGAAGAATCAGCTGGAAGTAACAGTTTCCAAAGAGAGTGAGAATGCCAGTGTGAACCTTGCCGAACGGCGCGCCGATTATTGGAACTTTGGCGGTATCTTCCGCCCGGTATTTCTGGAAGTAAAACCTGCCGTCAATCTCCGTCATATTGCTATTGATGCACAAATGGACGGATCATTCCGTGCCAATTGCTACACGAATATCTCCGGTGACGGAATGAGTATCCGTGCACAGATTTTGGACGGTAAAGGGAAGAAACTGGCAGATACCACCGTACCCCTAAAAGCCGGAAGCGACTGGACTACTTTACAATTGAACGTTTCTGCCCCTGCCTTATGGACGGCAGAAACTCCGAATCTTTATAAAGCTCAATTTTCACTGTTGGATAAAGAAGGTAAAGTCCTGCATCATGAGACCGAGACATTCGGTTTCCGTACTATCGAAGTTCGTGAAAGTGACGGATTGTACGTGAACGGGGTGCGTATCAACGTGCGTGGTGTCAACCGTCATAGTTTCCGTCCCGAAAGCGGTCGTACCCTAAGTAAAGCGAAGAATATTGAAGATGTACTTCTGATGAAGGGCATGAATATGAATTCTGTCCGTCTGAGCCACTATCCGGCGGACCCGGAATTTCTGGAAGCATGCGACTCTCTTGGACTCTATGTTATGGATGAACTGGGTGGCTGGCATGGCAAGTACGATACCCCTACGGGAGTACGTCTGATTGAAGGCATGATAAAACGTGATGTGAACCATCCGTCCATTATCTGGTGGAGCAATGGTAATGAAAAAGGCTGGAACATTGAACTGGACGGAGAATTCCATAAATACGATCCGCAGAAACGCCCGGTCATCCATCCGCAAGGTAACTTCTCCGGTTTCGAAACCATGCACTATCGTTCGTATGGAGAAAGCCAGAACTACATGCGCCTGCCGGAAATCTTTATGCCTACTGAATTCCTGCATGGTTTGTACGACGGAGGTCATGGTGCCGGCCTGTATGATTACTGGGAAATGATGCGTAAACATCCGCGTTGTATCGGTGGTTTCCTGTGGGTATTGGCGGATGAAGGCGTGAAGCGCGTGGATATGGACGGGTTCATAGACAATCAGGGAAATTTCGGAGCTGACGGAATTGTAGGCCCTCACCATGAAAAGGAAGGCAGCTATTACACTATCAAGCAGCTATGGAGCCCGGTGCAGGTTATGAATACCGCTATCGACCGGAATTTCGACGGTAAACTCTCTGTGGAGAACCGTTATGATTATCTGAACCTGAACACCTGTCGTTTTATCTGGCAGCAAGTGAAGTTCCCGTCGGTAACGGATGCTTCCAATACAACTACACGAATTCTGAAACAAGGTGAAGTGCAAGGAAGCGATGTAGCAGCCCATGGAGTGGGAGTGGTGGATATCAAGACTTCTATTCTTCCCGAAGCGGATGCTCTTTTCCTGACAGTTATAGATAAATATGGGTATGAACTTTGGCGCTGGACTTTCCCCGTAGATAAACTGAATCGGGAAACAGAACAGTTTTCTGCATCATCCGGCCGTGCATCCTATACGGAAACAGAAAAAGGTATTACGGTAAAAGCAAACGGGCGTACTTTTGTCTTTTCAAAGAAAGACGGGCAGCTGAAAGATGTATCTGTCAATAACCGTAAGATTAGTTTTGCTAACGGTCCCCGTTTTATCGGTGCACGTCGTGCAGACCGTTCCCTGGATCAGTTCTATAATCATGATGACGAAAAAGCCAAGGCAAAGGACCGTACTTACAGTGAATTTACCGATGCGGCAGTCTTCACGAAACTGGATGTGAAAGAAGAGGGGGGGAATCTGATCCTCACCGCTAATTATAAACTGGGTAATTTAGATAAAGCTCAGTGGACAATTCATCCGGACGGCATGGCTACTCTTGATTATACCTACAACTTCTCCGGTGTGGTAGACCTGATGGGTATTTGCTTTGATTACCCTGAAGAACAAGTGCTCAGCAAGCGTTGGTTGGGAGCAGGTCCGTATCGTGTATGGCAGAATCGTATTCATGGCACGCAGTATGATATCTGGGAGAATGATTATAACGATCCTATTCCGGGTGAGACATTCACCTATCCTGAATTCAAGGGATATTTTGGCAGTGTCTCCTGGATGAGTATTCGCACGAAAGAGGGAACCATCAGCCTGACGAATGAAACACCTGATTCCTATATCGGAGTATATCAACCCCGTGATGGTCGTGACCGGTTACTGTATACACTTCCCGAAAGCGGAATTTCTGTTTTGAATGTAATTCCTCCGGTGCGTAATAAAGTAAATTCCACGGACTTGTGCGGTCCTTCTTCACAACCAAAATGGGTGGATGGCTCGCAAACGGGACGCCTTGTTATCCGGTTTGAATAAGACTTTGTAATTCCGGTTCAGGCGGAAAGAGATCAGCTCTTTGTCCTGAACCGGTAAGTAATATCATTCATTTCTCCTTGTACAATCTTGTAAAGCCGCTGGTTGGTTTGTTCAGACTTCAAGCCACCGCGGCTTTCTACGTAAGGCCCAAGTTTTATGTATTGGAAGTTCCGTATCGGGAATCCGTCAGGCAGTTCCTGCTTACCGGAATACCAACCCACTTTAACCGGGGCAATCTGCTGTTGCTGTAGAAAATTGGCAAAATACGCTACATCATAAGTATCTGCATCTCCACCCATAAAACAGACGCATGTAACAGCCTTTCCATACTTTTGTAAAAGTACGGAAAGGTTTTCTTCTGTCAGTGCTTCTCCGACATTTTGTTGCAGATAGGGACTATGGCAACCTTTACACCTGTTCGGACAGTTCGAAAGGTTGATTGCCAATGTCACCTCATCCGGTATCTCCTGAAAAACAATGTCGTAATCAGTGTACTTCAGCATAATATCTTCGGGCAGCCTCCTTTTGCCGGGCTTGAGAGAAATTGCTGATTCGTTTCATGTAGCCGATAACGCGGGTCAGATAATCCACGTTCTGGCTATGACATTCCGGACACTCTTTCAAGTATCTTTTGTCAATGTGGTTGCATTCGTTGCAGACCGTGTTAGGTATATTGAAAGTAAAGTAATTGCAGCCCTCAGTGGCGGCTACCCGAAGTAATTGCCTGTATTGCTCTTTGCTTAAGTGCTCTTCCAGATTCATGTGGAGTGCCGAACCACCCGTCAGATGCTCTATATACCTGTGTCCATGCATACGGAACTTATCGATGACGTTCAGCGACTCATCCTCTACGATGTAGAAATAGCTGTTATAGCACTCGCGGAATGTCTGGAAACCGGCTTCTTTGTCCCATTTGGCATGTTTCACGCCTACATTCTCGGCCGGTATCATTTCGCAGTTAAAGAGTATATCTTTCGTTCGATATTTCTTATTGTATTTTTCAACTATTCCCAGAATCTCCTGCACAAAAGCTTCATATTTAGGATTATCGTTGATTTCAATTCCCATGAATTGAGCGGCTTCCACCAGCCCGTTTACACCGATTGTCAGATATTGGCGTCCCATATTGATGTATCCGGCATCGAACAAAGGCAACATTCCTTTGCTTTGCAAATGCTTTAAGTTTTCGTTATAGGCCAGTTGTACCTTGTGTACCAGATCTACTACCTCTTCAAGGAAGAAATGATAAAGCAATCCGGATTTCACTGCATGCTGGATGCAACGGTTCAGGTTGATAGTCAACACACTTTTTGATCCGGTAGATACGCCGCCTGCACCCAGGGTGTAACTAAATCCGTTATCCTGTATTTCATTACGTAAGCGGCAACAACTACTTAACGAGTCGGCATTATCACTCATATATGTAAAGAAAGAGTGTCCTTCCGCATACATTTCGGCCGTGAAGTCACCGTATTCCTTATCCAGTACATCTCCGTCTTTGGTCAGTAAAGCCATTGTCTCTACGGGGAAAGTAAGAACGGCTTTGGTGCGTTCCTTATTGAACCACTTCATGAAACGCTTCTGTAACCAGCTCAATGATTCCCAATGGGGAGCGTTTCCGTCCGGGAAGACGAAATGTTCGAAAAGGCTATTGAAATAATATTGATCATAGTAAGCTACATTCCAGAATACTGCCTGAAAATTCCGTGCCCCCGTAGGTTGATTGATGGAATATACGATCTGTTCAAAACAATCGGTGATTATTTTATCTATGGTCCTTTGTTTGGAGGAAAGGTCGGCAAGTTGTTCCGGATGTTTATAGTAATCCTCTCCGTATTCTTTTTCTATGAAATAATTCATATACATCAGAAATTCCGGTGTGGCACAGGCGCCGCTGAGCATACTCGATACGATAAATACCATATTGATGAATCCTCCGCAGAAAGACTTCAGATTGGTGGGTGCCGTGGAGTTACCGCCTACGGATGCGGTTCCGCTGATCAGCCACGGATACATGGTGATGCTTGCGCAATAATTGGCAAGATTGGTTTCATCATTCTTATATATGAAGTGTTGGTTCAGCAATTCGATGTAGCGGTCTGAAAGTTCCTTGCCGTACATGTCCTTCAGACGGTCAGTCAGCAAACGGCGGTTCAGACGGATGAAGTTCGATTTGGGGAGCTCGCCTATCAGTGTGGCTATATTTTTATTTTCCACATTGGCGTTAGCGTCATACTTGCTACCGGTGGCAGGGTTGGAGGCATCGCAGTAATCCATCAGGAAACGGAGCTTGTCACGTACTTCCCGGTCTTCCAGATGTTTCTGTCTGTATAGCATGAACGCTTTTGCTACACTGTAATAGTGTTCAGCCATCAGTGCAATTTCTACCTGGTTCTGTATATCTTCTACACTGGTTCCATCACTGATGTTCACGCGGCTGAGTATGTTGGTGATCACATCTTGTGTGGCAAAACTGCCGACAGATAAAAATGCTTTACTAATTGCGTTCTTGATCTTGTCAAGTGAAAACGCTTCTTTTTTCCCATCTCTTTTGACGATGAAAGTCTCCGAATTGATCATACCTGTAATTTAAGATTTAACAAATAAATATTCTTTGTTTAGTTAGCTATACTAAATCAAACGACAAAATAAGGAGAGTAAGTAATAAAATGAATCTTGGAGGATGCATTCTATCGCTTTTCACCCGAAAGCCTGAATGATTACAGATATCGGCAGGTCTTCTGACTTGTTTCCGTTGTGGCGCCTTCCCGGTCTTTGCAGGACCAGTGGCTAAAGAGTGCCACAATCTTTTCTCCACATGGTAGGGAGATGAAACTTACAGCTACGGGGATAGTCCCTGATTTTCACAGGATTCCCTTTTAATTCCATTTCACGCTTGCGGTGATTTGGAAACCGTTATCGCTGACAAAGTTAGAAATAAAATCTATAATCCAACGGATGATAGAAAAAAATATTCCCAGCTTATATTTTTTGTTTTAAAAAGCATCTCCAATGATAATTTCCACTATCTTTGCCCCGAATTGGTTTCGGATGAACATTTCTGTCATTTGGATTAAAAGGGAATCGGGTGTAAATCCCGGACAGTCCCGCTGCTGTGAAGCTCCATAACTTTCTTGATAAATACTTTAGCCACTGGCTGTGAATTGGAGGCCGGGAAGGAATCAGAAAGGGAGTCAGTCAGAAGACCTGCCATTCGTTAAAGTCTGTTGCTACTCGTGGGATTAGGGGAACAGTACGAACGTATAATTGTTTTAATTTAATTAATGCGAAAGGGATGCCTATGAAAAAGGTATGTCCGCGTTGTGGTGCAACCTTTGAGTGTATGCACGATCGGATTTTGTCATGCCATTGCGCTACGGTACGACTGAATGAGCAGCAACGTGCTTATTTGCAAAAGAATTACCCGGGCTGTTTATGTCATGACTGTCTGACGGCAGTCAAAGAGGGTATCGTTATGGATGTATGTGATGCACCCCTTTGTGATAAACAGAAGAACAATGATAAAAAAAGTATTGATTGCCAATAGAGGCGAGATTGCTGTACGTGTAATGCGTTCCTGCAAAGAGATGGGAATACGTACAGTAGCTGTCTATTCGGAAGCGGACCGTGCAGCAAAACACGTCATGTATGCCGATGAAGCCTGTCTGATAGGTCCGGCAGCTTCCAGAGACAGTTATTTGAATATAGAGAATATAATTCGTGCTGCCCGGCAGCATGAAGCGGATGCCATCCATCCCGGATATGGTTTCTTATCTGAAAATGCCGACTTTGCCCGTCGTTGCAAAGAAGAAGGCATTATTTTTATCGGGCCCTCTGCCGAAACAATGGAAGCGATGGGCGATAAAATCTCAGCCCGTAAACACATGATTGCAGCCGGAGTACCGGTAGTTCCCGGTACGGAACAACCCTTGCAGAGTGCCGGGGAGGCTGTGATGATATGTAATAAGATCGGCTATCCCGTGATGCTGAAAGCCTCTATGGGTGGTGGCGGAAAAGGTATGCGACTGATACATAGTGAGGATGAAGTAGTTGAGGCTTATAATACCGCCCGTTCGGAGTCTATGTCTGCTTTTGGTGACGATACGGTATATCTGGAGAAATTTGTGGAGGAACCCCATCATATTGAATTTCAGGTATTGGGTGATAATCATGGCAATGTGATTCATTTATTTGATCGCGAATGTTCTGTTCAGCGTAGAAATCAAAAGATTGTGGAGGAAAGTCCGTCTCCCTTCCTCACTCCGGAATTACGCAGAGAGATGGGAGAGAAGGCTGTAGCTGCCGCCAAAGCAGTGAACTATTCGGGTGCAGGTACTATCGAATTTCTGGTGGATAAGCATCGTCATTTCTATTTCCTGGAAATGAACACCCGTTTGCAAGTGGAACATCCCATTACGGAAGAAGTGGTGGGTGTGGACTTGGTGAAAGAACAGATCATGATTGCATCCGGTTATCCGTTGCATCTTAAACAGGAAGATTTGTTTCAGCGGGGACATGCTATCGAATGTCGTATCTGTGCGGAAGATACGGAGAATAATTTTATGCCGTCTCCGGGAATCATTAAGTTATTGGCTGAACCGAACGGTATCGGTGTCCGAATCGATAGCTATGTTTACGAAGGGTATGAGATTCCTATTTATTATGATCCCATGATCGGAAAACTGATCGTATGGGCCACCAATCGGCAGTATGCCATTGAGCGTATGCGCCGTGTGCTGTATGAGTATAAAATTACCGGATTGAAGACGAATCTTACTTATCTGAAGCGCATCATGCACAACCCCGATTTCGTAAAGGGAGAATACAACACGCTGTTTATCGAGAAAAACTCGCGTATGTTGCAGCGTCCTAACAGTAATAATGAAGAAATTGAGAATATTGCCATGATTGCCGCTTATATAGATTACCTGATGAACCTGGAAGAGAATTCTTCCACGCAGTCGTCTGATGGTCGTCCTATCAGTCGCTGGCGTGAGTTCGGTTTGCAAAAAGGAGTTTTACGTATTTAAAGAGGGAGGAAGTAGTTAATGGAAATACATATTGGAAACCGCGTTGCCGACGTGACGTTGGTCAGTAAAGAAGATAATAAAGTCCGGTTGAATGTTGATGGAAGAATCTACGATGTGGATATTGCCATGGCAGAAAACGGCAGCTGCTCCATCTTACACGACGGAAATTCTTACAATACGGAAGTCATCCGCGGTGAAGGAGGAAAAAGCTATGATGTGAATTTGTTCTATCGCTCTTATCATGTGGATATAGCAGATACCCAGGTGAAATACTTGCGTATGCGAAAAGGAGGAGAAGAGAGACAGGACGATAAGATTATTGCTCCGATGCCGGGTAAGGTTATGAAGATTCCTGTAAAGAAAGGGGACCGTTTGTCGGCGGGAGATATTGTAGTGGTGCTTGAAGCTATGAAAATGCAAAGCAACTATAAGGTCAATTCGGACTGTGTAGTGAGAGAAATCTTGGTGGTGGAAGGTGATTCAGTGAGCAGTAACCAGATTTTAATGACATTGGATATTATAAATGAAGAATAAGTATGGAAAGGACAGAAATATATAATCAGTTTGAAGAACTTAATAAGTGTGCCTCGCAGGGTGGAGGCATTGATAAGATAGAAAAACAACATGCTGCCGGGCGGATGACCGCACGCGAACGCATAGAAGCCTTGCTGGATAAAGGGACATTCAATGAGTTGGACAAGTTTGTAAATCACCGTTGCACCAATTTCGGAATGGAGAAAAAACAAATTCCAGGTGATGGCATGGTGACTGGTTACGGCAAGATTGACGGTCGTCCGGTATTTGTGTACGCCTATGACTTTACGGTGCATGGTGGTTCTTTGAGTGAAACTAATGCAGCGAAAATAGTGAAAGTACAGCAACTGGCACTCAAAAATGGTGCTCCGGTTATTGCTCTGAATGACTCGGGAGGTGCCCGTATTCAGGAAGGTGTCGGCAGTTTGTCAGGATATGCTTCTATTTTCTATCAGAATACGATTGCTTCCGGGGTGATCCCTCAAATCTCAGCTATTCTGGGTCCATGTGCCGGCGGTGCCTGTTATTCACCTGCATTGACGGATTTTATTTTTATGGTGAAAGAGAAAAGCCATATGTTCATCACAGGGCCGGATGTAGTGAAAACGGTTACGCATGAAGAAGTGGACAAGGAAGAGCTGGGTGGAGCCTATGCACATAGCAGTAAGAGTGGCGTTACTCACTTCATGTGTAACACTGAAGAAGAAACCATGCTGGCCATACGCGAATTGCTCAGCTTCCTGCCTTCCAATAATATGGAGGATGCTCCGCTTATTCCTTGTACGGATGATGCCAGACGTCAGTCAGAAGAGCTTCAAACTGTGATTCCGGAAGACCCGAACATTCCTTATGACATTAAAGATATTATAGAGCCTGTTATGGATAACCAATATTTCTTTGAAGTGATGCCTCATTTTGCAAAGAATATTGTGGTGGGTTTCGCCCGTCTGAATGGTCGTTCGGTAGGAGTTGTAGCCAATCAGCCGGCTTATCTGGCTGGTGTGCTGGATATAGATGCTTCCGATAAGGCTGCACGTTTCATCCGTTTTTGCGACTGCTTCAACATTCCGTTGATTACCTTCGAAGATGTACCGGGCTTCCTGCCTGGCGTGACGCAGGAGCATAATGGCATCATTCGTCACGGGGCAAAAATCGTCTATGCTTATGCAGAAGCTACTGTCCCTAAAATTACCCTGATAACCCGTAAGGCTTATGGCGGTGCGTACATCGTGATGTCCAGCAAACAGACAGGGGCAGACATCAATCTGGCCTATCCGCAGGCTGAAATAGCTGTAATGGGAGCCGAAGGAGCTGTGAATATATTATATAGAAATGTTACACCGGAAGAAAAATCCGGTCTGATCCAGGAATATGAATTTAAGTTTTCTAATCCGTATCGGGCTGCCGAGCGTGGTTTTATTGATGAGATTATCATGCCTCGTGATACCCGGTATAAGCTGATTCAGGCGTTAGAAATGACGCATAACAAGAGTCAGAGCAACCCACCTAAAAAGCACGGCAATATGCCACTATGATTTAGTTATGTTTCAATGTGTGCGTCTCCCCGTAGAAGTGATTTCTCCGGGGAGACTTTAAACGGATTATATGAAGAAAAAATTATATATGCTTTAAATTATGGAACTATTGAAGAACCTTTTTGAAGGATACCCTGATCTTTGGGGTGGAGGAGTGGCTCATTCCGTACTGATCCTTTCACTTGTGATAGCATTTGGCATTATGCTGGCTAAAATCAAAGTGGCGGGAGTTTCATTAGGTATCACATGGATACTTTTTGTGGGGATTGTATTCGGGCATTTTGATATGACTCTGAATGAACACTTGCTTCATTTTATGAAAGAGTTCGGTCTGATCTTGTTTGTTTACTCCATAGGGCTACAAGTGGGACCCGGTTTCTTTTCTGCTTTCAAAAAAGGCGGACTTACCTTGAATCTGTTGGCTATGCTGGTCGTTTTTCTGGGAGTAGTCATCACGATTATATTACATTTTGTCACGGGTACGCCTATCACTACTATGGTCGGTATCCTTTCCGGTGCGGTAACAAATACTCCGGGACTTGGAGCTGCCCAGCAGGCAAACAGTGATTTGAACGGAATAGATGCCCCTGAGATAGCATTGGGATATGCGGTTGCTTATCCACTGGGTGTAGTCGGCATTATCTTGTCATTGATAGCCTTGAAATATATTTTGCGTATCAATACCAAGACAGAAGAGGCGGAAGCTGAACGTGGACTGGGACACATACAGGAACTCACTGTGCGTCCTATTTCGTTTGAAATCCGTAATGAAGCTATCGACGGAAAAAAGATAAAAGATATACGTCCGCTGATGAACCGTGATTTTGTGATTTCGCGTGTACAGTATCATGACGGGCAAGGAACGGAATTGGCTAATTCAGATACGGTATTGCATCTGAATGATAAAATTTTGGTTATCTCTACCCCTAAAGATATTGAAGCTATTAGCGTCTTCTTCGGTAAGCAGATTGATATGCAATGGGAGCAATTGGACAAGAAACTGATTTCCCGTCGTATCTTGATAACGAAACCTGAACTGAATGGAAAGATGCTTTCCCAATTGAAGATACGTAATAATTTCGGAGCCAGTATTACCCGGGTGAATCGTTCGGGAGTAGACTTGGTTGCTGCTCCGCAATTACAATTGCAGATGGGCGACCGTGTTACTATTGTTGGTAGCGAGCTGGCGGTTAGTCATGCGGAAAAAGTATTGGGAAATTCAATGAAACGCTTGGATCATCCTAATCTGATACCTATATTCTTGGGGATAGCGTTAGGATGTATCCTGGGTAGTACACCTTTCGTATTTCCGGGCATTCCACAGCCGGTAAAGTTAGGATTGGCGGGCGGCCCTCTTATTGTTTCCATTCTGATCAGTCGCTTCGGTCCTCAGTACAAAATGATTACTTATACTACCATGAGTGCCAATTTGATGCTGCGTGAGATAGGAATTTCCCTTTTCCTGGCTTGTGTGGGATTGGGTGCCGGTAAAGGATTTGTGGAAACGGTGATTTATGACGGTGGATATGTCTGGGTAGGTTATGGTGTTATTATAACTATTGTTCCTTTGCTGATAGCCGGGCTTGTCGGACGATACGTCTTTAAATTAAACTATTATACGTTGATCGGAGTATTGGGTGGCTCAACCACGAATCCGCCCGCGTTGGCGTATTCCAATGATCTGACTTCGTGTGATGCTCCTGCGGTGGGATATGCCACTGTTTATCCGCTTACCATGTTTTTACGTGTGCTTACTGCACAAATACTGATACTTGCATTAGCTTAATTCCTAAACTTTAATTGAATCAAACATTTTCTCTTTTAGCTTGTTCTTTACTCCCCGTAAGATTATCTTTGCGGGGAGTTTTTTTATGTGAAAGAAAAAATGTAGTAACCAAGATGTATACAAATAAAGTAAAGAGAATAGCTGCCGTTCATGACTTGTCTGGTTTTGGGCGTGTATCCCTTACGGTTGTAATTCCGATTTTGTCTTCCATGGGCTTTCAGGTTTGCCCTTTACCTACGGCTGTGCTCTCCAGTCATACGCAATATCCGGAGTTTTCTATTCTTGACCTGACGGATGAAATGCCTCGAATTATTGCCGAATGGAAAAAGCTGGATGTACAATTTGATGCTTTCTATACAGGATATCTCGGAGCTCCGCGTCAGGTACAGATTGTTTCGGATTTTATTGATGACTTCCGCCAGCCGGACAGCTTGGTGGTAGTTGACCCCGTATTGGGAGATAACGGACGGCTATACACAAACTTTGATGAATCAATGATTCGCGAAATGCGCCACCTGGCAACGAAGGCGGATGTGATCACCCCAAATCTCACTGAACTTTTTTATCTGATGGACAAGCCTTATAAAGCAGATAATACGGATGAAGAATTGAAATCTTACCTTCGTCTTTTGTCTGATGCAGGCCCTCAGGTGGTTATTATAACCAGCGTTCCTGTTCATGAAGAGAGTCACAAAACCTCGGTATATGCTTATAATCGGGTAGGGGATCGATACTGGAAAATTACTTGTCCGTATTTGCCGGCCCATTATCCGGGAACCGGGGATACTTTTACAAGTGTCATAACCGGTGCTTTATTGCAAGGGGACAGTCTTCCTATTGCTTTGGACCGTGCCACGCAATTCATTCTTCAGGGCATTCGCGCTACTTTTGGGTATGAGTACGACAATCGGGAGGGTATTTTATTGGAAAAAGTACTGCACAATCTGGATATGCCTATCCAAAGTGCCAGCTACGAATTGATTTGAATAAAATAAGGGGGTGAACCTGAATTTCGGGACACCCCCTTATGGAAGTTATGTTATTTGTTTGGAAGTGACGCTTTTAATAAGATAGGTACTTCTGCCGGTTCATTTGCCACTTGTATTCCTGCTGCTGTCAGTGCTGCAATCTTTTCCTCGGCAGAACCGGAATTACCGGAAATAATGGCACCTGCATGTCCCATTTGCTTTCCCGGAGGTGCAGATTGTCCGGCAATAAAAGCTACGACAGGTTTTGTTACGTATTTCTTTATATATTCAGCCGCCAGTTCTTCTGCATTTCCACCAATCTCACCGATCATGACGATGGATTCCGTATCCTTATCATTTTGGAACATTTCCAATAGTTCACGGAAGTAAAGTCCTACTACGGGATCACCTCCCATGCCGATAGCGGTAGATTGGCCCATGCCGTTGGCTGTAAGATGGTAAACAATCTCGTAAGTCAATGTTCCGCTACGGCTGATCACTCCGACATTTCCCTTTTTAAAAACGTTGCCGGGTAAGATTCCGGCCAGGCTCTTTTCCGGAGAAATTAAACCGGGGCAGTTCGGTCCGATCAGCATGGCTCCTTTCAGTTGAGTGAAGCGATACGCTTTGATTACATCGAGGGTAGGGATACCTTCGGAGATACAGATAATCAGTTTGATTCCGGCATCTGCGGCTTCCATGATAGCATCTGCCGCATAGCTGGCGGGAACAAAAAGAATGGAGGCATTGGCCTGCGTCTTTTCCACTGCCTCGTACATGGTGTTGAAAACGGGAAGCCCGTCTACGGTGCTGCCTCCTTTTCCGGGAGACGTACCGCCTACTACATTCGTACCGTATTCTTTCATTTTTACGGCATGAAAATGTCCGTCTCTGCCCGTAATACCTTGTACCAACAGGCGGGTCGATTTATCAATAAGTATGCTCATAATGTTTCTCCTTTCACAGATTTTACTACCATCAGGGTGGCTTCATTCATGGTTTCCGCTACCTGAAAGCGGTTACTGTCTTTTAATAGTTTCCTGCCGATATTTTCATTGGTTCCCGTCAGTCTTACAATGACAGGAATTTCCGTTTGCAATTGGTCGAAAGCCTGTATCAATCCTATAGCTACATCGTCGCAACGAGTGATGCCGCCAAATATATTGATGAAGACCGCTTTTACTTTCGAATCATTCAGCAGTATCTTCATGGCTTCAATCACCTTCACGGGGTTTGAACTCCCACCGATATCCAGGAAATTGGCAGGTGAACCGCCATATAACTTAATCATGTCCATGGTAGTCATTGCCAGTCCGGCGCCGTTTACCATGCAACCGATGTCTCCGTCCATACGTACATAACTGAACCCTCTTTCTTTGGCTGTAGCTTCGAGTTGTTCCTCCGGTGTAGGTTCGAAAAGGGCATGGATATCGGGGTGGCGGTAGAGAGCGTTATCGTCGAACACCATTTTAGCATCGATAGCCAGAAGTGTGCCTTTAGCCGTCAATACCAGCGGGTTGATTTCAGCAAGCGATGCATCGTTTTCCATGAAGGCTTTATAAAGATCCTGAAGGATGGAAGTCATACGCCTGGCTTGTTCCGCCTGGTCAAAAAGCATGAATGCAAAACGCTGTGCCAGATATTGGGGCAATCCTATCAACGGGTCGATATTATAGCGAATGATTTTCTCCGGAGTGTTGCGGGCTACTTCTTCAATATCCATTCCTCCTGCCGCACTCATGATAAGCACTACTGAACGTGTGTTGCGGTCAATGGTAAAACTGACATAATATTCAGCTGCGATATCTACAGCTTCGCTGATTAAAATTCGGGTTACAGGAAAACCTTTGATGGTCATTTTCAGAATTTCCCGGGCGTGCTGTCTTACCAGTTCTTCACTGTCAGCCAGTTTTACGCCTCCTGCCTTTCCTCGTCCACCGGTCAACACTTGTGCTTTCACAACTACTTTGTCCACTTCTAACTGCCGGAAAGCTTTTACGGCTTCATCGGGCGTATTGCATAACACATATCGTTCTACCGGAATTCCATACTGGGAGAAGATTTCCTTTGCTTGATATTCATGTACTTTCATGGATCATGGATTATAGATTAGTATATGTCTCTAACAAATAAGATGGCTAAAAAGTTGTCAAATAAGTGATTAAGAATGAAAATAAGAAAAAGGATCGTTTCTTGTGCAATGTTATTTGTTACAAGAAAAATATGGTAATAGCGATAAAAAATGAAGTGTATTATGAAAAAAACTTGTCTTAGACTGTGAACTTTTCTGCATTTTTGGTTAATTTTGCATATTAATCTCATATTTTAATATTAAACCGTTGGGATTCTTGGTCAGATTCGGAGTCAGGAACCCTCGGATGATAACACACGAACTGTGATGAACAGGAGAAGATTTTATCAACAGAGAAAAAACTCCATGCTGTTTGCCATACTCGTATTTTTTACTCAGGTATGTGTAGCCCAGGCATATAAATATATAAGTATGGAGGATGGTCTGGGCAGTCAGAAAGTTTATCGTATCCTACAAGATTCTTTAGGATATATGTGGTTCCTTACTCAGGAAGGTCCGGACCGTTACAATGGCAAGGAAATCAGACACTATGAATTGACGGATAAGGGACAGAAGCTCAATATGCAGTTTAGCCTGAATTGGCTTTACATGGCTGACGACGGTGTGTTGTGGGGAATAGGACGGAAAGGCCGCATTTTCCGCTATGAGCAGGGGCGTGATCGGTTCGAACAGGTGTATATGCCTCCTTTGCCGGAAAAGGGAATCTCTTCGCCGAATATTACATATAGCTATATGGATCATTCCAGACGTATCTGGCTTTGCAGTAAGGAACAAATGGCATTGTTCGATACCCGTACAGGAAAGATATCGCAATTATCATCCAGTATAATCAGTAATGTCACTTCTATTGCCCAGATAGATAGGGAAAACTTTTTCATAGGTACGGAGTCCGGGTTGTATCGGGCGGTATTGGACGAATCTCGTACGTTACTTTCGTGTACGCCGGCATATAATCTTCATGCACCGGTGAGCGAGTTATTCTTTTCAGCTGCTTTGAAGAAACTGTTTGTCGGTACTTTTAAGCAGGGAGTGTGGATTTGTGATCTCAATACTTCTCAGGAAAATCGGTCGGATGAAACCCTTAGTGACGTGAATATCAAACGTATTATACCCTTTGGGGAAAGGGAAATTCTGATAGCTACTGACGGGAAAGGAATCTATCGTATGAATATTGATACATGTTATGCAGTTCCTTATATTGTAGCAGATTATAATATCCATAATGGAATGAATGGCAACAATATAAACGATGTGCATGTAGACCATGATGGTCGCATCTGGATTGCTAATTATCCCAGTGGAATAACCATCCGCGACAATCGTTACAGCGGCTACCGATGGACTCGTCATTCGGTTGGAAACCGCCAGTCACTTGTCAATAACCAAGTGCATGATGTCATTGAAGATAGTGACGGTGACCTTTGGTTCGGTACCAGCAATGGCATAAGTCTATATAGTTCCGCTACGGGGGAATGGCATTCCTTTTTCAGCACTTTTGATCATGAACTGGAAATAAGAATCATATATTCCTGACGCTTTGTGAAATCTCGCCCGGAATTATTCTGGCAGGTGGTTTTACCTCCGGTCTTTACCAGATAGATAAACGTGCCCTTACGGTTGACTATATTGCTTCTTCTCTTTTCTTTCATTTAGACCTGCGTCCCGATCAGTACATTCGTGACATAAGGAAAGATTCGGAAGGTAATATCTGGTCAGGCGGTTTTTACAATCTGAAATGTTTTGATCTTAAAAGTGGCAAATCTCGCCTGTATTCCGGCTTGAATTCTATTACCTGCATTCGCGAAAAAGACGATTCTTCGATGTGGATTGGCACTTCGGCAGGGCTATATTTGCTAGACAAGTTTTCCGGAAAATACCGCAGCATCGATATGCCTGTGGAATCTATGCATATCCATGCCTTGTATCAGGGAGATGATGGTGTGTTGTATATAGGTACCAGTGGTTCCGGACTGGTGCTTTATAATCCCGAAGAAGAGGCCTTCGCTCAGTATTATACAGATAATAGTGCCCTTATATCCAACAATATCTATACAATTCTTCCTAAACCGGACGGGGATTTATTGCTTAGTACGGAAAATGGAATTGTTCATTTTTCACCTCGTAGAATGTCATTTAATAACTGGACGCGTGAACAGGGGCTTATGAGTGTCTGTTTCAATCCCGGTGCCGGTATTTTGCATAGCAGCGGTCGTTTTATCTTGGGAAGTAATGATGGGGTCATTGGCTTTCCTTCGGATATGCACATACCGGTCCCAACTTTTTCTCCGATGTTGCTTAGTGATTTGAATATATCCTACCAGCCTGTATATCCCGGTGATGAGGGATCGCCCTTGGAAACGGATATTAACGATACGAAAGTTTTGAAACTTAAATATGAACAGAATACTTTCTCACTGAGGGCTTCCTCCATTAATTATGACTATCCTTCTAATATTTTATACTCCTGGAGATTGGAAGGCTTTTATGATGAATGGACTACACCTTCTTCCAACGGTCTGATGCATTTCACTAATATTCCTTCGGGTAAATATATGCTTCATGTACGTTCCGTGTCTAACGAAGAAAAGTACAAGAGTTATGAACAGCGCAGTATGTTGATTACCATATCTCCTCCGTTGTGGGCTACTCCGTGGGCTATAGCCGGTTATATTATATTGGCTGTTCTGGTGTGCGTGATTCTGTTCCGTATCATTACGCTGAGGAAACAGAAGAGGATTTCGGAGGAAAAGACACGTTTTTTTATAAATACAGCTCACGACATCCGTACACCTCTGACCCTGATAAAGGCCCCGCTGGAAGAATTACGGAACAAAGATATGGTGAATGAGGAAGGTAAGGGACATGTGAGCATGGCTCTGAGAAATGTGGATGTTCTTTTACGGCTTATAACAAATCTTATTAATTTTGAACGTATTAACACCTATTCGTCACATATGTATATTGCTGAATATGAATTAGGTGCGTATCTGTCAGGCATTTGTGACACATTTCATGCGTATGCAAACATCAAGCATATCAGGTTGACTTACGAAAGTAATTTCCAATACCTGAACGTGTGGTTTGACAGGGATAAGATGGATTCTATCATGAAAAATATCCTATCGAACGCCATGAAATATACACCGGAAAATGGGAACATATATGTCAGTGCATCAGAATATGAGGATGGGTGGGGCATTGAGGTGAAAGATACCGGAATCGGTATTCCCCGCAATGAACAGAAAGGACTTTTTCATACCTATTTTCGAGGTAGCAATGCCATCAACTTGAGGGTTAGCGGTAGTGGAATCGGCCTGGCATTGGTGCATAGGCTGGTGCGTTTACATGGTGGAAAAATAACTATAGAAAGTACGGCGGAACAAGGTACACTGGTAAGAATCATTTTTCCTAAGGGGAACAAACATTTTCGTAAAGCCAGTATCATATCTGCAACTCCGGAGCGATCTATCAGCATGCCGGAAGTTGTTACTCCGGCACTTTCTGCCGTTGAGCCCAAGCAGGGTGATGCTTCTTCCCGGCGTATCCTCATCGTGGAGGATAATGACGATTTGCGTATTTATCTGGTGAATACGCTTGGTGAGGATTATCTGGTGCAGTCCTGTCACAACGGAAAGGAGGCTCTTGAAATCCTATCCGAGTTTAAGCCGGATCTTGTGTTGTCAGATATTATGATGCCGGAAATGTCGGGAGATGAATTGTGTGCCGCCATTAAGGGTAATATTGAAACATCTCATATTCCGGTGCTTCTGTTGACTGCATTGGGTGATGAGAAAAACATGCTGGAAGGACTGAAGATAGGTGCGGATGATTACATGGCGAAACCTTTCAGCATCAGCATACTGAAGGCGAGTGTCAACCGTTTGATTACCAATCGGATCTTATTGCATAAGAAGTATGGCAGTTCGGACTTCGAAACTGAAAAATGGCCGAAAGGGTGTCGGGATACACTTGACTGGAAATTCATAGCTTCCGTCAGGGAAAATGTGGAGAAGAACATGGCCGATCCGAATTTTACGGTAGATATGCTTTGTTCGCTTCACCACATGAGCCGCAGCAGTTTCTATAATAAAGTGAAAGCATTGACTGATTGTTCTCCGGCAGATTATGTACGTCTCATCCGTATGCAGTATGCTGCCCGAATGTTGAAAGAAGGCGAACACTCTATTACGGAAATAGCGGATATGACCGGGTTCTGCGATGCAAAATATTTCAGAGAGGTATTCCGGAAGCATTTCGGGGTCAGTCCGAGCGAGTATAGGGGAAAAGGGACGGCAGAAAAAGAAAATTCAGATTTAAAGCAAGATAATGATGGGAGTATGTCAAAATGAAGTTTAGAATGCAAATTACATGAATTACACAAATAATTCTTTTTTATCCTTCTGATAATCAGAACTTATCTGACTTGTTGTTTGCGTAATTCATGTAATTTGCGTTCTTTTATTCTGTTTTGGCACGTTCTCTTATATTGTGGCATTGACAAGTAAGTTGATAAGTACTTGTGAAAGTCGGTTACGTTCGGTTTGTACATGGCACTCGGTAACTCCGGGAATAAATTTCAGGACAACATTCGGTTGTAGTCTGCGTCGTACTGTTCTTTCTACGTCTCTTGCCAGTCCGTTCAAGTTAACGTTCTGGTAATTGAAATCAAGAGTATTTGCCTCTATTTTCGACAGATCCAGAATGTCGCTGATAAGTTGTAGGAGAAGCTGGTTGTTATTCTCTATGATACTGATGAACTCTTCCCGTTCATGTTCATCCTCAGTGGTGGTCAGCAGGCTGGAGAAACCTATGATGGCATTCAATGGTGTGCGTATTTCGTGGCTCATATTAGCCAGGAATGCAGACTTTAGCCGTTCGGATTCCAGAGCTTTTTCTCTAGCTGTTACCAGTGCCTTCTCTTGTCTCTTACGTTCTGTAATTAATAGTAGCGAACCTACCAATGATATCGGATTGCCCTGCTCATCGTATTGATCTACTACCGCATTCGTTTCAAGCCAATCTGTAAATTTTCGTTCTTCCACTTCAGTAATGATGCGAAACTCTTCTTTGGCATGTTGTAATTTTCCGGATGCAAGATTCTTGTGTATCTGCTGCATACGTTCCACATCTTCCGGGTGCATTTTCTGAAAGTATTCGGAGGCCTTTATAATGTGCGCCTGGGGAGTGGACTCTTTTTCTTTAGTGAAATTCATGTGGGCCAGTATTGAAGAAGTTTGGAGCATAATAGGGGTTATAAGCGTTTGACTCCATGGGGCTCCTTCATTATAAGAGTTAATTATAAGTAGTCGATGTTGTTTGGGGACTACGGTTGCATGGGCAATGGATAAACTTAAGTGTAGTAAGACAAAGCAGAGGCTGATTATATGTTTCCAAGATAAAAAAAAGTCTCATAACCAGATTATTAAGTATTCTTTTATATTGAATTAATATTAGATATTAATACAAAAATACAAAAGTAAGGTTTCTTATAATTGCTTTTTAACTTTATATTAATAAAGATTAATTATTTCGTTCTGTTATTGTTGTGAGTTGTGGTTTTATCATGCAAAATTATACTAACCATTCTGAGCTTTTGATAGGTCAGTTTTATTTTGTAGAAAATAAGGCTGCTTCATCAGAAACAGCCTTATTCATTTTTGAGGGAGATTTATCTTACCCCTTTACACATTCATGGCATTGGCACTCAGTGCCCCTACTATAGCCGAAGCTACCGCAATCACTATTTTGAGAATTTTATCCCAGATTGACTTTTTCATATTCTTTGATTAAATGATTAGTGATATTTTAACCCAGCGGATTTTCATCCAGTCCTCCCTCGCCGCTACCGGATCCTCCCTGGTCACCGGAAGAGTTGCCACCTGACGAACTTCCGTCCTTGTTTACCAATGCCTCCAAATCGTAGAAGTCAATTTTCTGTCCGGCACGTGTTGCCGTCACATCCGGTCTGATGGTGGTTGACGGTCGGAAATTGATTTTCACGGCCTTGATGTTCTTAGCCGTGCAATCCTCCTTTTTCTCCACTCCGATGGTCCGTGCCGACAGGCTGAATACCCCGAAATCCTTGATGTTCACCGATTGCCCGCCATACAGCTTGTCAATCAGCGCCTCTACAAAGTTGGTAATTACACTTTTGATATCTCCCAAGGTTAGCGAGCTTTTCTCCTTCATCACGTATGCCACGTCTTCCAGGTCGGCATTGTCCCCTAACGTCACCAGTTGCGGATAAAACTTTGCCACCGCATCCTCCTTTCGCGGATCTCTCCGCGGAATCTTTTTGAATGGTACTCCCATAATCAATCATTTTTTAAAAGTTAAAAAACAAGGTTATTTAATGATCCTTTTGGGAAAGCTGTCCGAATCCTCTTCTCATGCTTTTCTTAATTTACTCTGCCATCATGGGCTTGCCGGAAGATTTTCGCTCTTTTCCCCTTTGGACATTGCAAATATACCCCGTTCTTTTCCCTTCTACTTTCCGCTTGAAGCTATTTGAGTTTGTATGAAAAAAAGAGAATGTAAATGAGAGGTAATACCTTCTTTATTCCTTTCTGTTGTCGCTGTAAATGAGTACCTTTATACCATGTAAATCACTAAAAAACAAACTTATGAAAGAAGAAAACTTAGATGAAAAAGTCCCTGTCCGCGCTTATACCAAAGCCGACCTTGCCATGCTTTACAATCCCGGTGTATGTATTACTACCGCTCTACAACTTCTTCGCCGGTGGATTTATGCTAACAGGCAACTGATGGCGGAACTGAAGGAAGCGGGTTATAACAAGAACCGCCATTCTTATCTGCCCCTTGAAGTGAAACTTATATTCAAGTATCTCGGTGAGCCTTAGATAGTTTGAATCCGGCAAATGAAAGATTTGTATTTTTTGTAAATAAAATGCCAATATATGTAACGGGTGATAAGATATGATGTAATGCTGTATTACATATATTCTTATCACCCGTTTCGTTATATGATAACTCACTTCCCGAATCCCTTGTTTACCTCATCATTCTGCAAGTCCACCACTTCATATTCGGTGCTTCCCTGTGCGTTCCTTCTCGTGCGGAATCTGTATTTCTCCAGCGACAGTACCAATGTCTGTATCGCCTGCCTGTTCACCTGTATCTTTCCGTAAATGGCAATCTTGCTGAGTATGGCTGCTGCGGGCATCCACTTCACGCAGGTGTCTTCGGGTTCCGGTTTCCGGAAATATACCAGCAGATTCTCCTCCACCGGATCTTTCATGCGGTGCATTTCGTTGTGCCGGTTCAGTTCGTCTATCTCTTCCCCTTCGTACCAGTATTGATATCCCCCGTTCAGCAACGCGTATGCCTGCGCATATATCCCTTCGTAATTGACGGGTGTTCTGTAATCCATCGAAATGACAGAAGAGGGCAGAAATCGTCTGTTTCCTCCTATATCCTGCAGGCACAGCCGGTTGTTGGTGCTGGCAATGAAGGACGCTCGTCGTATGAAGGATAGTGTCTGCATGTCGTATACTTTTCGTTCTGTGACGCTCTCCTGCGTGATGGTTCTTTTGAGTCCTGCCAGGTCACTGATTCTGGCTCCGTCAAACTCTTCCATATTGATGATGAGGTGCGTGCTTAGCATCAGCTGGTGGTCCTTGTTTTCCGGATTGGCCATTCCGTTCCGGTAATATTCCCTCCACTCAGGTGGCAACAGTCTTCGTATCCATGTGCTCTTTCCCTTTCCCTGCTCTGAGTAGAGTATGATGACGAGATGGTTCACCGCCTCGTCCTGCAATGCGCACGCCAGCATACCCACGAACCACTTTCTGAAACTTTTCTTCCAGAACTCCTGGTCTTCGGTCTGTACGGTTTCTGCCAGCTGTCCGATGTAATCGGTCACTCCGTCCCATGGCTTGAGCTTCTCAATGTAGTCCGTGAAAGGATTGAATTCCCTGGGATATGAAGAGTTTACAATCGCCTTCACGTAATCCAGCGAACACTTGATTCCTGCCAGTTGCAGTTCCAGGAATATGGCGTTGTAGCTTGTTGCTCTTACGGGTCGTAGCTTGCCTATCCATTTCTCTGTCTTCTCGTTGAAGTCGAGATACTCCAGTCGGTCCATTATAATGTTCCTTCGGAAATCATAATGCGTTTTCAGGAAATCGAGCAGCTGATGAATCGTGTCGGGCTTCTCCTCTTCCTTGCGCATGTTGGCTTCCGTCGTCCTGTCGGTATAGATGTACGCGTTGTGTATGGGCGCTGCCGCGTTGAACTCTTCACTGCCGAATTTTTCCTGTGCCAGACGCATGACCACTTCCTCTTCCAGACCTTTCGTATAGCACTTGTTTCCTAGTGCGAAGATGAAGCAGTCCCGTTTTCCCGGCTCAAACTTTGATATCCTCTTCACCGCAAGCACTGCCTTGTTGAATTCCATCCTTTCCCAGGGTTCGGCTTCCGCCTTTCCGCCCTCCGGCTTATCACTCATCACTTTATCACTCACTGTCTTTTCACTTATCACCTTACCACTTATCACTTTTTCACTTACCGTTTTTTTCCTTCCTGGTCGTGGCTTTTCGGGTGGAATGATATCCGCCAGTGTCTCGTCCACCTCTTTCATGAGTTCTTCATTGAGGTACGCCTTTTCATCGAAAGACGTGAAGAATCCTCTTGATATGTCCTTCCCGCTTCCGTCGACTTCCACATCCAGCAGTTTTTCGTAATATTCCTTGCAGGTGTCATACATTATTCGGTGATGCTTCTCCAAGGTGGGGAAATCCATCCCCGTTTTGGAAAGACTTTCTCTTAGAGTCATGGCATACTTCGTGCGCATGAATACGAATATCTTGAATCCGTGTGCTTTGGGAGTCAGGAAAGAAGCCAGCGTGTTGGGATCTCCATTGATTTTCTCCCTCAGTCCTTCCAACTTCTCTTCAGGTTGGTCGTCAATATCCAGTAGGATGATGTGTGTATACCTTGTAATGCTGTATGCCTGCCTTTTCTCCCTGTATCCCGCTGTAACGGTATAAAAAGGCAACTGTTTTTTCACATTATTCGCCTCTTCCATCTTTCCCTGGCTGACGAGCAGCCTGATTTTGAATATCAGTTTTGCATGTATCCCTTTGGTGATGTTTTCAATAACTTTTCGGAGTGTTATTTCTCCCCGTACATTGCTGAATCCGCTGTATGCGGTAACTGGAATATTTTCCATTTGTTTTTAGTTGTTTAAATCTGCCTTATTGACGGCACGAAATAGGGGATAATAATCTGAATGGCAAAAACGCCTTTTTAGTGAGAAAAGGCGTTTTTGCACAATTTTGAACGTTTATTTCTTTATTTTTACTTGCTCCTCCTTTTCCTGAAATTCTTTTCTCAGATTAATGATTTCAGTATTAATGCTTTTCAGAGCTAGAACTCCTTTTTCATGCTTTCCTTTTTCAAAGAGTACGATGTGCTCCAGTTTCTTTGCCAGATCCATCGTTCCTTTGATTCCTGCTTCTTTCTTGTGGTGCATAAGCATGTTTATCCATGGAGTGAGGAATTCCTTCCTTTCTTCGGCCCCGACCAGAATCCGTTCTCCAAACGCCTCATTTTCAACTAACAGGATATTGATCCTGTCTTCTTTCTTTTCAATTTCGATGTTGTAGCCATCCTTGCAGTTGAGTTCAATACTCAAGATTGTGTTTTTTTAGTCATAAAATCACAATTTTAGAAGTTAGTAATTTATTTTAAGTTTACTGTACGAAAGCAAAATTAACGGTTCTATCTGTAATATCTGTCATTCTTTTCTGTAAAAGTGAATATTTTCTGTTCTATGTGTTATACACAAAATGGTAAATAGGTATGGAGAGCTACTACCTATTACTTATAGAATGTGTGTAACAAGGTATAAAGAAAAAGTAGGAAAATACGCGCCTATGGGTGTGTATACGCGGGTACATTATTATAAAAGAAACTGTGGGATGAGAGATTGCCGGGACAGAAATGCAAGAATAAGGAAATAGGGGATAGGATAGGAGGGTATGGATATGGTGTTAATAATGATTGTCGTAAATGATGGGTGTTTTTTAATCGTTCGTTTAAAAGACAGGTTGGAAGGTTGTTTTCATACTAAGATTCTTTCAACAAGAAAGTAATCTCAAAATTACAATCTCATTTCAAAGGTAACAGGCTATATATTAGTAATATATATAGGCAAAAAGAAAATATTTAATTTTTCTTTATCAGAATATTTTGTTGTTTCATTTCTGGGCATTATCTTTGCGCACATTAAACGAACGATTAAAAGATAATATATCTGTTTAATTAATTAGTTTATAGCTCTTTACCTGCTATATGTCATGGTAATGAACAACTACGGGAAATCAATGGGCAAGAGGAACACAATACTTGCCGTATCTTACATAAAGTGTTCGCAAGTGATTGAAATTCAAGTGTATGCAAGAACTTCAAAGCCCCGAGAGAACACCCTTTTCTGAAATAACTCTTGAAATGGAAGCGGATAAAGAGATTGAAATATGGTACGCCATGCGTGCCACGTACCGTAGAGAGCCTGATGCCATGCGTCTGCTTGAAAAGGAAAAAATGGGTTGTTTCATTCCCATGCAATACAAGATCAGCATAAAGAAAGGTAAGAAAGTCCGTGCTTTGGTTCCGGTTGTACATAACTTACTTTTTGTCCATGCCCGTCCTTCCGAGGTGAAACGTATCAAATCACAGGTAAGCTATTTGCAATACATCACCGATACCCGTAGCGGTCAGAAGATTATTATCTCCGATAGCGAAATGCAACGCTTCATCGCCGTAGCCGGTACTTACAATGATCATCTCATGTACTTCCAACCTGATGAACTGAATTTGTCCAAAGGTACCAAAGTCCGTATCACGGGTGGTGACTTCGAAGGTCAGGAAGGCATCTTTCTGAAAGTGAAAGGCGCGCGTGACCGTCGTGTGGTTATCGAGATACAAGGTGTTATCGCCGTTGCGCTTGCTACCATTCATCCGGATCTTATAGAAGTAATCAAATAATTGACGATCGGCCGTTGCCATTGAACAGCTGATAAATCACAAATTATAAATCATAAATCATTATGTCTCTTTCTGAAGAAACACTTGCTCTTCAGCGTGCAGCGCACGATCTGATGTATTTAGGTATGGACGGTAATCCGGTCTATAGCGACGACCTTTCCCGTCGTAACGGTGAAGTTTATCGCCTGACTACGGCTTTGTATAATTCCGGTGCCAAAGGTTCTACAGTTGAAGAACAGGCTAATGTTTGTCTTGCTCTTCTGATGGGCTATAGTGCCTCATTTATTGATCACGGTGAAAAACAAAAACATATCCAGGAGGTCTTGGATCGTTGTTGGGATATTCTTGATGCTCTTCCCGCTTCGTTACTGAAACTTCGTCTGCTCACCGCCTGCTATGGTGAGGTATTTGACGATCCTTTGGCTGACGAAGGTCGTACTATCATTGCTTCCTGGGATTCTACATCACTCACTGCTGAACAGCAAGAAGCTATTGAGGAGTTCCAGAATGTGGTGGATAATCCTTATCCGTGGGAATATATTGATGAATAAAAGCTGCCTCTTAATAATATGGAAGTTCTAAAAACATTAATTGAAGGTGTTGTAATCATTGAACCTCGTCTTTTTAAAGATGGTCGTGGCTGTTTTTTTGAGTCTTTCAATCAGAAAGAGTTTGAAGAAAAAGTTTGTAAAACGACATTCGTACAAGATAATGAATCCAAATCGTCTTATGGTGTTATTCGTGGATTGCATTTTCAAAAAACTCCTTTTGCCCAAAGTAAATTAGTCCGTGTAGTGAAAGGAACAGTGCTGGATGTTGCTGTTGACATAAGAAAAGGTTCTCCTACTTTTGGACAACATGTAGCAGTTGAGTTAACAGAAAATAATTATCGTCAGCTTTTTATTCCACGAGGTTTTGCTCATGGTTTTTCCGTTTTGAGTGAAGAAGTGGTCTTTCAATACAAGTGTGATAACTTTTATGTTCCCCAAAGTGAATGTGCTTTAGCATGGGATGATCCGGAGTTAAATATTGATTGGAGAATACCAGCAGAAAATGTGATTTTAAGTGAGAAAGATAGAGCACATCCTAATTTAAGAAATAGTGAATGGTTATTTGATTATTCTGAAATTCTGTATTGATATATTGAGGTTGAAAAATAAGTTTATGATATATATTATATGAATAGCGAAAACAAACAACGAGTTTTAGTTACAGGAGGAGCTGGTTTTATAGGTTCTAATCTTTGTGAGCATCTTTTGACTCATGATTATAATGTTACTTGTTTAGATAATTTTTCTACAGGTAAAATAGAAAATCTACTTCCTCTGTTAAATGAATATCCTAATAATTTCAAGTTGGTTGTGGGGGATATTCGTTGTCTTTCAGATTGTCAGAAGGCAATAGAAGGTGCTGAGTATGTTTTACATGAAGCTGCATTGGGTTCAGTGCCTCGTTCTATAAAAGATCCGGGAACTACGAATGCTGTCAATATTGATGGCTTTTTGAATATGTTGATAGCTGCTCGTGATGCAGGTGTGAAGCGCTTTATGTATGCAGCCAGTTCATCTACCTATGGTGATAGTAAGAGTTTGCCGAAAGTAGAAGATGTAATAGGCCGGCCGTTATCTCCTTATGCTATTACTAAATATGTGAATGAGCTCTATGCGGATGTTTTTGCTCGCACCTATAATATGGAGTGTATTGGTTTGCGCTATTTTAACGTATTTGGACGTCGGCAAGATCCATTTGGGGCTTATGCTGCTGTAATTCCTCTGTTTGTGAAGAAGCTGATAGCTCACGAAAGTCCCGTGATCAATGGGGACGGTGAATATAGCCGTGACTTTACTTATATTGATAATGTCGTCCAAATGAATATGTTGGCGATGACTACTACTAATCCTGAAGCAGTAAATCAGGTGTATAACACAGCGTTTGGTGAACGTACTACTTTAAATCAATTAGTGGACTATTTAAAAGAATTTCTGAGTGATTTTGATTCAGAGATAGCTAATATTGAGGTTACTCATGGTCCAGATCGTTTAGGCGATATTCCACATTCCTTGGCATGCATAGATAAGGCGAAAAAATTACTTCACTATAACCCTAAGTACAGTATGCGTGACGGACTGAAAGAAGCTGTCAAGTGGTATTGGGAGAATATCTGATTGTTTCTCTTTCTTCTTTTTTTTGAATCATTTTAATTTTTATAAATACTGAAAATCTTATGGATACAGTAAAAATAGCCGTAATCGGTCTCGGTTACGTTGGGCTTCCTTTGGCCCGTTTGTTTTCAACTAAGTATACGACTATTGGTTTTGATATGAACCGTGCGCGTGTTGACGCCTTGATGGCAGGACATGATGCGACACTTGAAGTTTCTGATGATTTGCTGCAATCGGCAATAGCTAATGGTTTTAAATGTACTGCTGATGTCGAGGATATTCGTGACTGTAATTTTTATGTCGTAGCTGTTCCTACTCCTGTTGATAAAAATCATAATCCTGATCTAACTCCTCTATATGGAGCAAGTACTACTGTGGGAAAAGTAATATCCAAAGGCGATATTGTGGTGTATGAGTCTACGGTATATCCGGGCGTAACTGAAGATGAATGTATTCCAGTGGTAGAGAAGGTGTCCGGCTTGAGATTTAATATTGATTTTTTTGCAGGTTATTCGCCTGAACGTATAAATCCGGGAGACAAATTGCATACAGTAGAGAAGATTAAGAAAGTAACTTCCGGTTCTACTCCTGAGATAGGTAAGAAAGTGGATGAGGTATATGCCTCGGTTATTACGGCAGGTACTCATTTGGCTCCTACGATAAAAGTGGCAGAAGCTGCAAAGGTTATTGAGAACTCTCAACGCGATATTAATATTGCTTTTGTTAATGAACTTTCTAAAATATTTACCCGTATGGGTATTGATACGCAGGATGTGCTTGAAGCTGCAAGTACAAAATGGAATTTCTTGCCGTTTAAGCCGGGTTTGGTAGGTGGACATTGTATAGGTGTTGATCCTTATTATTTGGCACAATGTGCACAAACTTTTGGATATAATCCGGAAATTATTCTTGCTGGTCGTCGTATGAATGATGGAATGGGAGAGTATGTAGCTAATCAAGTAGTGAAGTTGATGTTGAAGAAAGGTATCCAGGTATTAAATTCTAATATTTTGATACTTGGCTTTACATTCAAGGAGAATTGTCCGGATGTTCGCAATACGAAAGTGATTGATATCTATAAAGCATTGCAACAATATAATGTCAATATTACGGTTTATGATCCGTGGGCAAACTCAGATATTGTTAAAGCGGAGTATGGGATTACTGTAATTAATCAGGTTCCCAAAATAGTATTTGATTGTGCGATTTTAGCAGTTGCGCATAATGAATTTAGAACTATTGAAATTTCTAAACTTTGTTTTCCAAAAAGTGTAATATTTGATGTGAAAGGTATTTGGAGTATTTCAGAAATAGATGGTCGCTTATAAAGCAAATCTGTAATTAATTTTTTTGCATGAAACAAGTAAACAGAATTGTATATAATACTTTTGCATTATATGTAAAAATCGGAATTGTTGCAATTACGACGTTAATATCAACACGGCTTTTGTTACAAATTTTAGGAGTTTCAAATTTTGGTTTATACAATCTTATTGCAGGTACCATAGCTCTTCTTTCCTTTCTAAATGCTTCCTTGATGATGTCAATGCAACGTTTTTTGTCATTATACTTGGGAAAGAAGGATGAACAGGGGTTAATAACCATTTTCAACTCTGGTTTAACGATTCATTTTATTATTGCTATTTTAGTAGCTTTACTTCTATGCGCTGTAAAACCTGTGTTTTTTACTTTTATATTTCAGATACCAGGTGAAATATATAATTCTGCATTAATTGTTTATGATATTATTAATATTAGTATTGTAATAACAATACTGACTATTCCGTATAATGCGGCAATAAACGCAAGAGAAGAAATGTGGTTTTTTGCCATTGTTGAAGCTATTGCTTCGATCTGCAAACTTTTGGCTGTATATCTTCTCACGGTGTTTCCCTATAATCCGTTAATCCTTTATTCTATATTTATGTTGGGAGTCTTAATGTTTTCATCTTTAGTAAAATATATATGGTGTATATTACGATATCCTGAAACTAAATTCCATTGGCATCAAGTGAAAAATCGAAAGTTTATTAAGGAACAGGTTGGTTTTGTTGGATGGAATGCCTTGGGTGCTTTAGCTATTGTTGGACGTAATCAAGGAGTTGCTATCGTTTTGAATTCTTTTTGGGGGACAGCTATCAATGCTGCTTATGGAATTGCAAATCAAATAAATTCTTTAGTTCTCACGATGGCGTCGACTACAACTACGGTTTTTGCTCCATCAATCATACGAAGTAAAGGGGAGAATAATAATGAGAAGATGTTATTTATAGCATCTTTTTCAAGTAAAATATCTGCATTTATTGCAATGTTGATAGGATTGCCAATACTTCTAAATTTGGAATCCATTTTAGACTTTTGGTTGGGAATATACCCCAAAGAAACTCCTTCTTTTTGCCAGATGATAATTCTAACTTTTATTGTACTACAAATGTATCCTGGAATAACAAGATGTTTATATGCGGAAGGTAATATTAGAAATTATCAGATAATATCATCAGTGACATTGCTTCTAAATATACCAATAGGAATATTATTATTTATAAGCGACTTTTCTTCTGATTATATATTATTAAGCATGCTTGTATTGCAGATAATAACGATGCTAGAAACTGTTTATTTTGCAAAAATAAAAGTGGGTTTGATGGCTTGGGGTTTTCTTAGGCAGGTTGTACTTTTGATATTTGTTTTTGCATTGAGTTATTTTATTGGTAAACTATTTGTATTTGTAATCGACAATCGATTGTGCCAATTGATTATCTCAATGCTATTTTCAGTAACTGTTTTTGCATTTTTCTTTTGTATTCTATGTTTGAAAACTAGTGAGAGGAAAATGTTTTTAAATGTGATTGTTAATAAAATAAGAAGTAAAAAATGAAAAAAATATTGGATAAAGTAATAATTGAGTGTCTTTCTTATTATATAAGAAAAAAAGTCTGCTTAGTGGGTAAGGGGCAAAGGTTTTCAAAAACGTCAGGAATTTCTTTTTTAGATGGTTCTTGTCGTGATGATATTATTTTGGAGAGGAATGTAGATATGTATGGAATTCTGCAGACTTCAAATCATGGAAAAATAATTTTTCATGAATATTCTAAAATAGGTAGTGGTTGCAAGGTATTATGCGTGAATCGAGTTGAAATAGGAGCGTATACTGCAATAGGGCAGGATGTAGTAATAACAGATAATAATAACCACCCTATTTCTCCTGCGTATAGAAAAGAGATGAGATTAACTTCTCATGGATCTGATATGCGGCAGTGGAAACATTCAGTAAACGCTCCAATAGTTATTGGAGAAAATGTTTGGATAGGAAGTAATTCAAGAATATGTAAGAATGTTCATATAGGTGATAATGCTATTGTTGCAGCATGTTCAGTTGTTACAAAAGATGTACCTGCAAATTCTATTGTTGCTGGTAATCCTGCTAAGGTTGTAAAAGTTAATATAGAGTGATTTAAAGTGACTCTTTTTCCTATGAAGAATTTCTTATTTTTTCTGTTTTCTTTTTTATTATACATATGTGCTCCTTTTAATTATTCATATTATTATTGTGTATTTGTTTTATTGATTTATTGCATGCAGTGGCTTTTGTTTTCATATAAATTCCACTCTATGTTAGGGATTTTTCATTTCTCTAATTTATTTTGTTTGTCTTATTTAGTGGCAAATTTTGTTTATCCAGTTTTTGTTCATCCTTATTATCCATCAGGCTTGGTAATGCATGATTTTAATGAGGATTTTATATCTAGAGGTGTTGCTTTAGCTCAGTTAGGTAGTAATTGTTTTTTCTGGGGGATTGACATTGTTTTAACCCCAAAAAAATCTAGTTATAATAGGGAAATCAAAACTTTGATGAAAGAAAATGATTGTATTGATTTGTTTTCAAGGCTATTATTTTTTTGTTATGCCATGTTGATACTATTGTTAGGGGCTATAAGTTATGATTTTTATAATGCGTTTTTTGAACGTTTTATAACGCTTGTGTCTTTTATTTTCCTTTTCTTTACTTTAACTACTATATCTAGAACAATATTGAAAAAAGAACAAATTCAGGAATCTTTTTTTTCGTTTTGTATAGTGAATAAATGGATGATGTTATGCTTGTTTCTTGTTGTTTTAGGATTGGGAAGAATAGGAGATAGAGGTCCTATAATTCAATATGCACTAACTGTTTTTACAATTTATGCATTGTTGGTGAAACGTATAAATTACAAAATTCTGACATTATGTGTGATAATAGGTGTCGCTTTTATGGTTGTTGTTAGAAATAGTCGGGCAGATGGTCAATATCAATCTTCTATGGAGCGAAGAGAAATTAAATATGGTACTAAATTGCCATTTTTTTTAGATGCTTGTGTAGACCTTATGGCTAGTACACGCTGTATGTATGTAGGTATGGAGTTGACAGAAGGTGGTAACTATTTGTATGGTCAATCTTTTATTAAACCAGTTCTATCTCCTTTTCCTTTTTTACCAACATTATTTTCTTCCTTGCTTTTTAATTCGACACCTTCTGAACTCTCAACAAGTGCCATTTTAACAGAAGCAACAAAAGATAGATTGGGACGTGAAGAGTTAGAGGGAGTTGGTACTAATTGTATTGTTGATATATATATGAATGCTGGTCTGCTTGGGGTAGTTATGATTATGTTTTTATTAGGGAGATGGGTTGGCCTTGTCGAAATACGAAAGCAAAATAGCATTTATTATTTGTTTTGTTATTGTATTATGATTTCTTATTCAATATATATGCCGAGAAGTACAATTTTTGATTTTATGCGTCCGACAATTTGGGGATGTCTTCTTATCTATATTAGAAATAATACGCCAAATAGATTTAAAAAAAATCATGAAATCAGTTTTGTTTATAAATAATCGCATGGCTTTTATGCGACCTGATGGGCATTTTTATATTGCAAAAAAACCAGGAGAATTAGTTGAGAAAATGATACAAGAAGGATTCCATATCATTTTTCTTCAATCCTATGTTAGAGTTACTTTTACTCAAGAGTGTTTTGCTGAATTTAAGTTGCCTAAGCATGAAAATATTAAATATATAATGGTTGAGCGAAGAATGCCAAAGCTGGTTGTTTATTTGAATTTATATTTGAAAGCTATAAAGGCTTTATATAGTGTTGATTTTTTATATTTATTTTACCCTGATCAACTTGCTTTTTTATGTTTGGGTGCTAAATTGCTGAAAATTCCTTATGGTTTGTATATAAGAGGATCTCTAGGAGTTTATAATAAAATTTCTCGTTACTTTTATACGCATGCTGATTTGTGCTGTACTGTGTCTCCTGAATTAACGAACTTTGTGAATAAATATAATAGAAGGAAAGCGGGTAAAACAATTTCTCCATTAATTGACTTCTCTTTAACTGATAGTATTATTCGTGATTTTTCTAAACCTAGTGTTTTTAAAATATTGTATATAGGGAGGCTTGTTGAAGATAAGGGCATCAATGAATTAATTAGAGCTGTAGAAAAATTGGATAAAAGGTATACATTTGAGTTGCATTTAGTAGGGGATGGGCCTTTGTTGTCTAAATTGTCGAAAGATAAATTGTTGATAGAATCAAATGTTATTTTTCACGGACATATTAGCAATACTTCTGTGCTGAAACATTTTTACTGTGATTGTGATATACTTTGTTTACCTTCATATCATGAGGGATTTCCTCGTGTACTGTATGAAGCTATGATTTTTAAACTTCCTATCGTTACAACGTTTGTTGGTACAATTCCATACTTAATGAAAGATAATGTTAATTGTCTTGAAATACTTCCCAAAAGTACTAATAGTATAGTTGAAAAATTAAGTTATCTTATGGATAACTATGAAGCGATAAGAAGTTTATTGGTAGAAAATGCTTATAACACTGTTCGTGATTATTTGTTGCAAAATAATTTGTCTCATTTTTCAATAATTGCTAACTATTTATGGAACAAATAAAAATTAGTGTAATCATTCCATTTTATGATCATATTGATTGGCTGAAAGAAGCAGTAGATTCTGTATTGTTACAGACATATAAGAATATAGAAATCATAGTTATAAATGATGGTTCTAACGAAGATGTTACATCGTTTTTAGATGAATATGGAGAGAAAATTATTTATGAATATAAATCCAATAGTGGCCCAGGTGCAACAAGAAATAGAGGGATAGAGATCGCTTCTGGTGATTATATTTGTTTTTTAGATTCTGATGATGTATGGTTGCCATATAAAGTACAAATGCAATTGGAATTTATGCTTGTAAATGGGTATGTTTGGTCTCATACAGGGGGAGAGTATTTTGCAAGTGATTTGAAAGAAAGAAAAACATTCAATTTTTGTCATAATTCAGGTTGGGTTGCTAGGAGAAGTTTAATCTCAATGCAAGTAGCAACCCCTTCTGTTATGATCCGATCGGATATATTGAAAAAAGATGTTAACTTGCGATTTAATGCAAATATGAGATTTTCACAAGATTCTTTTCTTTATATGTTACTCTCTCAGTATTATGAACTTGGCTATTTGAATGAAAAATGTGTTTTGATTAGGCTTAGGAATATAATAGAAGGTAATGGGCATATAAATGCATCAAAAAGATTTCGAATTCGGTTTATAGGGAGAGTAATCCTATATAATTTTATGAATTCTTCAGAGAATCCAATAATTAAACCACTACCAACTTATATAAATTGTTTCTTTAAACAGTTTTTACTAGGAGATAAATTGCTTCGTTATCTTGAACGTAAAGCTTGGAGTAAGAAGAAGGTAGAGTTTATTGCTAAATTCTTATTTTTATATTTGTTTTTATTTGGAAGAGTATATATTTATGTAAATGATTATATCTATAATCTAGAATTTAAACGTTAGCCATTTGTGTAATGAAAGAAATTTATTGGATTAATGCTCTTAAAGCTATATGTATGATATCTGTTTATATTGTTCATTCTGAAGAGTATTATGGAACAGGGGGAGTATCTTATGGATATGTTTTAAGACCTTTTTATGTGAACGCCTTTTTTTTAGTGAGTGGTTATCTTTTTCTTAAAAAAAGAAAAGAATTAATAGGAGATAGGCTTTTTCGAAAAGTTTGTAATGTATTTTGGAAGTTGATATTGCCTACAATATTATTTGCGACAATAATTTACATTCCTAAAATGTTATTTCATGCCACTTCTAAATTGACTTTCGGACAGTATGTTTATGATGTTTTTGGTGGAGTTAGTTATTGGTTTACATCAGCATTAGCAGTAGCTCAACTAATTCTTATTGCACTTGTTTTTCTTTTAAAAGAGCGGTCATTGAATGCTTATTTAGTAGTTGCGATAATTTTATCTATTATTTCATATTTTCTTTGCGGAATATATAAATCTTCTTTTCCATGGAATTATAAAGCTGGTATGGGGGTAGTTATATTAATGGTATTAGGTGGTTACTATCAAATGAAAGAAGATAAAATAAATAAATTTATTTTATCTTCTTTGGGAGGTTTATTTTTAACATTCTTTTATTGTGTGATGTTACTATTGGCTAGAGTGATTTATATTCCAACAACGGTTAGGGTTGGGATAGACTTGTTAGGAATGATTGTTGTGTTGGTTGGTTGTGCTTGGGTAATTTGGTTAGTTCGAAAACTTCCTCAGATATCTTTTTTATCTTTTATTGGACGTAATTCTATTGTGTATTATTTTTTTTCAGGAGTTTTTCCTGCTTCTATTGGTTTGGTTTTCTCAAAATTGTTTCCTGAAAAGAATTATTTGATAACAAGTGCTGTTATACTCTTATCTTTAGTAGCAAGTACTATTGTTGTTGTGTTATTAAATAGGTATATACCTTGGATGCTTGATTTCCGCCGACTAAAAAAAAAAAATAAAAAAATATTTAAT
>SKEY01000761.1_pt1 | contig 48753 bp, 40 predicted proteins | sample 4843871 | NCBI WGS metagenome assembly SKEY01 (sample SAMN11008797, study PRJNA524170) | human gut metagenome | biome: Human fecal sample; material: Feces; isolation source: fecal sample from pouch patient p36 | host: Homo sapiens | place: Israel: Tel-Aviv | collected 2016-12-04
ATATTTTAAATATTCGTTTAGTTCAAAAAAGTTATTTTTATAGTTATCCTTTTTAACGAACATTTCATAGTAAATAAGTACTTTTTGTAAACTACAGTCAATACTCTCTACTCTTTCGCCTTTATCATTAACACAATTAGCTGCACACTCTCCACAACAAAAATATTTATAAGGGCAAATCTTGCATTTTGGGATTTGATTTACATAAAACAAACTTTTTATTCCAGCATTTTTTTTCTTTTCTTCATATCGCTCTAAAACAATATTCACATCTTCTTTAATATTTCCCAAAACAAACTTTTCGCTTGTTAAATTAGGACACATATAAACATTTCCGTCCGGTGCTATTGTCAGCAAATCATCAACAGCCCCACAATGTTTTTTGGGACTTAAGTTAAAGGTGAGTGCATTAATAAAATTCTTATCCTCATATTTTTTATCAAGTACAAATTGTACTGCACGCTGATACAACTTAATTTGATCCAATACTTTAATTGAAAAATTTTTCCCTCTCCCCACAGGAGCAACAATTCTAAGTTGGAAAAATGCATTATATTGTGCCGCCATATTTAATGCTTCTTCAAGATATTTCATATTATAAGGCGTTAATACATACGAAAAAGAAAGTTTAACTTTTTTTGTTTTTAACTGTTCAAATAAAGGAACCATTTTTTTATATTGGCGTTCATTACAAAACAAATTCTCAATGCTGATTTCTATAACACCGACCCTTTCTACTAAACAGTCTATAAGTTTTTTTGATAAAAGAAGTCCATTGGTTTGGAATACAATATTTTCTTTTCCTATTGACTCAGCCATCTTTTCTACTAATTTTTCTATATTCTTCTTTACTAATGGTTCGCCTCCACTAATAACTACCTTTTTTAAAGATGGTTTTAACTTATCAATAAACTTTTGTGTATCGTTTATGATTTTCTCAACTGACAGCTCGTCTTCTGTAGTAACATCTGGTCCAGAATTTGCAGCACAAAAATCACAATTTAAATTACATTTTTTTGTTGTAATAATATGTAATGTTCCTATATCCTGGCTTACAGATTTACTATTAAAATCAAATGTTTCGATAAGTTTTCTATAAAATTTATCCTTATCTTTACTTTCTCCTTCATACACTTCTAAAGGCATCCTAACCCAATTCATATTATCTGAATTTAGTAGAATTACTTTTCCATTTGAAATATATCTAAAAATTTGTCTCATCATCTTCACCTTCTTCTAACTTTTTAATAAAATCGCTAACTTCAATTTTGTGAGTTTTTGCAAAATCATACACTTTCATAAAACGAAATATTTTATTACGAAACATACTAGTAAATACTATACAATTATGTCGATATAGTATTTGTTCTAATCTGCAGGTTGCTTTACTTACTTGATTCAAATAACCAGTTAAGCTATAATTTTTAAATCCACATCTTTTTCCGCTACAGGAAAAATCTATTTTGCAGTCACAAATACTACAAGTTTCTTTTAAATGCTTTCTTATGAGCGAAATAAATTTTTCGTGACTAATTCCAGAATAAATATTTCCAATTTCCCATTCTGGATCTCCCGCCACATAATTGCAGGGATAAATATTCCCTTTACAGTCAACTACAAAATGGTTTTCAGTTCCAGCAGAGCAAAAGCAAACTTCTCTTTTTGCAATAAAAGTCGATATCTTAAAATCATAAAGATTAATCACTTTATTAGGGTCTTCAACGATGTTTTCTAGATAAAACTGATCTAGTTTTGTCATTTCTGAATCTAGTAATTGCATACTATTTTCGGACCAAGATGTAAATTCGTCTAATCCTATATAAATACGTTTCACTCCCATTTTTGAAAAAAATCGTATATTATCCATTAAATATTTAACGTTATTATCAGTAACTGTCATTCTTACATTAAATTTCTTATTATTTCTTATCAAATACTTAATCTGGCTAATAATATATTTATAATAATCTTTTCCAGATTTACTTTTTCGGTTAAGATCATTTGTTCTTCGATCCCCATCAATGCTAATAGATAATTCTATTCCTGTAGTAAATATAGTATCTAACACACTCTTATCTAATAAAGTAGCATTTGTAGTCATTTCAATATTAAATTTTTTCTTTGGATATTTTTCTGATACAAGATTTGTGATTTTATAAAATGCTTTCTTGTTAAGTAATGGTTCTCCCCCTAGAAGCATTAAATCTATCTCTTCATCCTCATGTGCCAAATTACAGATAAAATTAATTGTATCTTCTACCGTTTTTTCATTCATTATAGATGAACATTTTTTTTCGCCTTCGTAACAATATTTACATTCTAAATTACATCCTTCTGCCAACAATAAAGTACATTCCATGACCTCTACTCCTTAATTGTAAATACTCACCAATCTGTTACTGTGATCCTTTGTAATCTGATACCTCTCCCAAATATTAAAATAAGGTAAAACAGTAATAATATCATTCCCACATAAATAGCATTGCTTGATGACTTGCCTAACCTTATTTATATTTGTAATACTTTCTACATAATCACCTAATCCCCAAAAGATAATTTTTTCTTTTGATAATACCGTTTGCACATTATCATCTGTACAAATTTCCACTGATTTTGCAATGGTTTTTAGATAATTAATAATGTTATAATCATTTTCACTCATCAAACCACAAACCACATATAAAACCTGTTTGTTTATAGTAACAGCAAATCTATTGCTTATAGACTCGACTACTATTTTTTTCATATTTTCCTCTTTCAATATTCCCTTCAGATTAGAAATAAGTTCTTGTTTATCTCCACCTTCTTTATACAAATTTGCGAGAATCCCTATTAAATACGGGACAAGATAACTGTTACCTTCTCTTATTTTTATTTCCTTTTCCCACAAATACAAAACATTAAAATTGAATATAACTTCATTCTTATTAACGCTGCAATATGCTTTTTGCCTTATATCATTATCAACCGATATAATCTCTGAAAATTCTGCCGGATAAGCCATCTTATTCTTTTCGTTGGCTTTAGCTGCGACAATTAAAATATTATTACGTTTAGCTTCAAGACATATCTCATGCAGCATACTTATAATACTTTCATTATTTGATGCATATCCTAAGCTTAAATTAATAAAATCAACTTTTTGATCTATACATTTTTCTATAGCAGTTATTAAGTCAATAGCATTTCCCTTAATATTGGAATCTAAAATCGGTATTGCTGTAATATCTAAGTAAGGATTTAATGATAACAATACGTTTGCAACTTCCGTTCCATGAAGTACAGAAGTTTTATAATCTGCATTACAAAAATGAGTTTTATCAAATATTATTTGGTCTGTTCTAATTTCTGTATCAATAATCCCTATTTTGATCATTTTTTTCCTCTTATAATTTAGTATTAAATTTCTTTTCGTTGAAATTATTATATCTCTATCTTAAGCTAATACTTAATAATAGAATAAAAGGCCGTATAACATGAATAATCGTTTCATTTAATATTTTTGTTTACGTTAGTTCAGTAATAAGTGTACCGTCGTGTTCATTTTTGCCTATATATAAATCATTGATACCTAATTGAATGATATATTTTCCTTATTGCCCTTCCTGCATCTTTCACGATTTCTTAAGATCTAGGCACTGTTTCCCATCCCCTGAAATCAAATTATCTCATGCTCATATCAAATAGTCGGATCCTAGATTTCCGAGAAGTGTTCCCCCTAGGCATCCGACTCCATGCTTTCTTACCATCTTGAACCATACTTGCTCTACTTATTTTTCTCACATTCTTAATTTTGCTCTTAGTATTCAATTATTAACTGAAAATTCTAGAATCCAACAGCAAAAAAGAACAGCATGCCTAAAAACACACTAGAACTAATATGACTCAAAGTCGAGAATGAAAACGTCAATACTAAGAATTGAGGAATAAAAAAACGCATCTCAATAGAAAGAAAGATGGACCGCGCAACTCAAAGGGAAAAAGCAGCATTTGTCAAAGAACTTAGGGAAAAGGGTGGAAATTAAATCATCTGCAAAAAGCAGTAGACATGACAAGATTGATCTGTTACTATGGACCAGTAATTCTGATACCGTAAATCTTCAGGAATTATCAGAAAAAATCGAAGGTATATTTTAATCGCTATAAAAAACGATACGGAATACAAAGGAAACATAGAAAATTTATAATCGTGTCTATAGAGTAAATCAAAAGAGAATTCAACACCTAATGCACAAAATGAGATTAAAGGAAGAGAAACCTAAGAAGAATAATCTTTCTTCTCTTCTTTTAGTTTCCCCACGAAACAAGCATCAATATTACACCCTTAGTTCAATATTTTCTTCAGAACAATACTTATTATAGCGAACTCGGTATAGCTCGAGCCAAGGCTCAGTATCAGCATGCTTACTTTAGAAATACTCTTAAAGATTATGGAATCATCCAGGCCATGTCAACGAAAGAGAACCTCTACAATAACTGTATCATAAAGACCTTCTTTGAAATGATGAAGAATGAGATGTGCTATGGAAAACAAAACACTACAGATATTTGATAAATTTTAAAGGGTGCTGAAAAAATATACAGATTATTACAAGCATGAGAAAAACCAGACTAAAACAAAATGGATGCTCTCTGCTAAGTACAGAGAAACATCCATATGTTGGACCTCTGCCATAAATTAATGTGTCCAAGATTCTAGGTGCAATCACAACTGAACAGGGCTTATTGGAATTTTGATTTTTCAGCTACTGATATGAGTCAATATATTGTTTATGAAATATTACCGTTATATATTGCTTATATTTAGGATTATAGTATTTACACACTATTTAAAAATTTATATCATTCTTTTGTATCTTTCTTCATTTCTGTCTTAAGTGCATTTGGGATTTTAGGATCAAACATTCCTGGAATCATACATTTACCAACAGCATGTTTTCCCATATTGATTGCTAAATTACCAAGATTCTTTTTTAAACTATTTTTCATTTTTGTTCTTCCTTTCATATTTGATGATTTAAGTATAAACTATAGCTTTGTTATATTATTAAGTTTCGAATAAAATATCTTTTTTATAGAAAAAATGTAATATTTGCAGTGGAGTTCAACGTTTATTCAGTAATAATCGTTGATTATTATCAGGCACATTATAACAAACTATTTTTTCGCTTTTAAGACATAATAAAAGAGGTCTTGGCATAAGGGAATCTGACATATTTTCCATGAGATTGTTTTACCCTGAGACCTCTTGTGTTATCATATAGTTTTGTAACCATGAAATAAAAAAGCAGAAATCTCCCCGTCCAAAGTTTGATTCCTGCTTTCACCCAAATATAGCTTATGCTACATTGATACATACCTATGATAACAATTAAAACATAAAACTACAACCTTATTTCTCAGGATTTTTACAATAAAACGATAGATTCTCTTGATCTTAACCTTGTTTCCTGTATCTGTGTCCACTCCGGCTGTCTCATCCGTTATGGCTCTTACAGACGCAAGACCCAGCTTACTGACAGGCTCCTCTCTCTTTCAGTCGTTCGAGTGTACTGCAAAGTCTGTAGGCATACCCACGCACTGTTCCTTTCATCTATGATCCCTTATTCACAGATTCCTCTGGTTCTGCACGTCCGTCTGATCCAGGCTATGGACATGACACCGGATTCCGGAACATACTGGCAGAACAGTACAGTACCCTGCGCCTAAGCATCCACGAACCTTTCCGCCAGAGAATTGTCATGAATTATAACCTGGAAGGCATGACAAAAAACAGCAGAAGGGCATTCTTATGTTACTGCCAAACTGAATGGTGCTGGATGCACCCAAACGGTATTCGAAGATAACGCACTTGAAGCGATCCTCAATGCTGCGAATGGGACTCCACGTATGATCAACAAACTGTGCAATGCAAGTCTGTTGGTTGGAAACAGCTCAAATTTAAATATCATAACCGCCGATGCCGTTATGCAGGCAATCAATGACTTCGAACTCGGATAGCTTTAGAAACCATCATGTAAAATAATCTGCATGATGGTTTTTACTCATAAAATAGTGCGCCGAAAATCCCCAAAACTATATGCTTCATACCATGATCAGACACTCCAAAAGATCTGTTTTAATCTGACGGAGAGGGCAGCGTTTAATTTGCCGAATAACAGTTGATTTCAAAAACTATAAGTAATATAATATAAATGTCTACTAGAAAAATGTGAAAGGATTTGGTTGTTACAATGAAAGTAATACAAATACTACCATATGTTTTATGTGTTTTTTCCTACTTACTTCCCATTTACTGCTTTCTACCTTTTAAGTTGAAATTAAAGCAGATAATTGTTTTATCTACTATATTGCTGATTAATATACTTCTTATTGGTTTTGTCTTGGGCAACATGGGTGTTATTCTTTTAATTATAAGCACATGTGTATATATTGCCTCACTTAATCCTAATCGTATAATAAATATTTGTGTCTTTATTGCAACTTATCTTTTTTGTGTGCTGTGGGATAATTTATTTTCTTTAGTATGGGATATATTCATCTATCCAGTTGCTGATTTACAGTCTCACTTAACCTATTACATTGTTTATATAATTTCATATATCTTACTTTTAGCCTGTATTTGTCCAATATTAGGCCGATTGCTCTATCTAGTAATTCATAGAATACACACTGGCCTTTCGAAACAGCTGTTATTACTTATAACTACAAATCTACTCACCTGTTTGTTTATTTTTTTATTTAACATAGCAATCGGAGATTATATTGGATATAGTCGTAGCGTTATAACCTTTAACTGTATTTTATTTGCCTGTTACTTTATAATCAGCACTATTTTAATTGTTAACATAATAAAATCCCATATGGAGAAAGTAAATCTGGATATACGCCAAGACTCTTATAATCGATTGCAAGAATATACCAATCAGATTGAAAATATGTATTCATCTTTAAGATCATTCAAACATGATTATTCCAATATAATGCTTTCTATGTCCGGGTACATTGAAGCAAACGATATGGATGGTTTAAAAGAATATTTTGATAAAGAAATCCTTCCATTAAGTAAAAAAATCACTAAGAATACTGCACATATAAACCAACTGATGAATATCAAAACTACAGAACTGAAAAGCATTATATCATCCAAGTTATTATATGCAATAGAATTGAATATCAATGTCAATATAGAAGTAACAGATGAAATAGTTTCTCTTCCAATCGATACACTAGATTTATGCAGAGTCATTGGAATCTTTCTAGATAATGCAATTGAGGCAACATTAGAAACTGATCAACCATCAATTCGCTTTGCTCTGATTAACCTGGAAACAGAATATATATTTGTCATTTCCAATACCTTTTTGGAAAAGGGAATCCCTTATGCTGCTTTAGCAAAACCCAATGTATCTACTAAAGGGGCAAATCGCGGAATAGGTCTTTATAATGCACATGAAATTATTTCAAGATATAATCACGCATTTCTGGATACCGAAATTCAAGATAAAATCTTTGTGCAACGCCTTCAGCTTTCTAAATCACTTATATAAAAAGGCAAAATTATTATAAACCACTCCCCATCAAATAGACAATCGAAAAACATAAAGTTTTCCTGCCAGCAGAGATAATCTGTTGGCAGTTTTTATGCTACCCACAAATAAATTTCAAATTTTCCATCGATTGCAAAACTACGATGTAACATTGCAGACTGTTATGATTATCTATAATAATCTTCTATCATTTTCATAAATGTTTCTCTATTTGTAAATCGTTTCCTACTGTAGCGTTCTCTTTTAAAATCGCCCAGAAGCCTTTCATTGAACCATTATCAATACGCTTTGCAACACTGGATATACTCTGTGTTACATCTGACGCTTCCAGTTTTGTAGATCATGTCAAGATTTTTGCAAAAGTATAATTCTACTATTTGATAACTGACAGTCAACCGGCTATGATATCAGACGACAGAGCATCCTCTGCCCTGAAAAGATGCTCCACATTCATGTAGCGTTTGGCATCCGGTTGATTACTGCTACATGACACAGTCTGGTATCATACAAGTATTAAAGTATTCTGCCCATCGAGAAAACACCGATTGCTTTTGTCCGGCATTTAATCTCACGGCTTAAATACTCAATGGTGTTGTTTATCCAAATCCAATTCCAGTATTGAGTAGGAAAATCTATATAAATTATCAGGTACGGCACTTATCTTGAGTTGAACAAAAATCTTTATTTTTTGAAGTAACTATAAGCGCATCTGCTCTAAACAATTGATATAATGAGATCAACTCATAAATTCTTGCATTATTAATTTCCTATCGCTTTCCTTCAGTACTTACAGTAGCTGTCCCTTTTAAGCATCACAGGGCAATATCCACTTTTATTCTAAAAAGAATGTTGCCTTTCTTCCCATAAAATATACTCCCTCCTGAATAACAAGCTTTTGTTATTTCACTTGTCTATTTAGAAGGGAGCATGTCATTAAGCATTCCTATTTTTTATATATGATGGAAAAAGTGAAATAGTTTCAAATACTACAGCCACAAATAGTAGATATGGAATATGTCCTATTGTTTTTGACATTATAATGGTTACTGTTAAATATATTAACACCAAAAATCCAGTTCTATTTCTCAATTTTTCATAATTTTCCTCTGAAATAGGATTATTCTCCGTACCCTGCGGTCCAATAACTAAGAGAATAAAAAGACAAATTAAATAAACTAAAATAGTATGAATCAACTCTATATTTAGCTGTTTAGAAATCTGAACACCTACTACTACAAATATTCCTGTTCCAATTAGACATGACAAACTTTTTTTAAAATGAACTCCTCCTGCGCTCATTTTAAGTCCTCCATATGCTGCTAAAATGATAACTGCTTCAAAAAAAATCCCCATAATTCCTGAAACTAACAGAATCGTTCCAACCATAACAATGTTATGAATTATAATTTGTAACCCTAAACTCATTCTCATTCGGTCAACATCACTCCAAATAGTTTTATCTGTATCCAGATATTTTACAATTCGATTTGCAATTGTTTCCATCTTGATTCTCTCCTTTCTAGCTAAAATAATAACAGAATTAAAAATATCAACTGTAAATTAATAATAAACGTTTAATTTCGTTGAATAAATGTTTAAATAGAAACAGTTATTCGTGGAAAAATGACACTTTCTTTTTTTCTTTAACAATGGCTTAGATTATTGTATAATGATAATGAAAAATAATAAAAATAAGGAGGGGATACTGAATATGATTGACATTTTCATCTGTGAAGATAACAAAAAACAGTTAGATCTCTTTACAACATATATATCAAATTTAATTCTTATAGAAGGTTTTGATATGAAGATTGTTCAAGCTACTTCTGATCCACATCAGCTTCTCAAAGAAATTTTAACTGCCGAAAACACCGGGCTTTTCTTTCTTGATATTGATTTAAGGTCTGATATGAATGGTCTGACTCTAGCACAGCGGATCCGACAAATTCAGCCTCGATGTTTCATTGTTTTTATTACTTCTCATTCGGAGATGAGTTTTCTCACTTTTCAATATAAAGCTGAGGCACTAGATTTCATTGTAAAAGATTCTGCTGAACACATAAAATCTAAGATTCATGAATGTCTACTAGATGTAAATAGTAAATACACTTCATCGAACAATAATGTTACTCGAACCTTTACAATTAATCAAAATGATAAGCGTATTGTAATCGATTATAATGATATTATTTTCTTTGAAACGTCCAACAATATCCATAAAATTATTCTTCATGCAAGAAAACGTGTTATCGAATTTACTGGACAACTAAAAGATATTGAGCAACAACTAGACTATCGATTTTATAGATGCCATACATCGTATATAATTAATAAGGATAATATTACCGATATAGACTTCAAAGAACTACTGGTTCATATGAACAATGGAGAAACATGTCCTGTTTCTGTGAGAAAAAAGAAGGGATTAAAAAAATTAGTGAGTTAAAAAGAAAAAGCTCAAATTTTGAGGGTATGAAGAAAAGTCTCATACCCTCACATAAAATAGGAAGTATAGGCAGCATCGGTCTGACGGTGTTACTAAAATTTCTTCTTCTCTTTCTTCCCAAAATTTTTCTTGTATCTATGGGATTAAGCTTTTAGTTTCAACAACCACTGGTGTATAAATCTAAGTAAGATACACGACATCCGTTTCCACAAAAGTTCCTCCTAGTACTCCTATGGAAGTTTTTATAAAATTTTACAGTTTTATTAATATCAATGACGTATGAATACAGATCTTTTCATTTTTTCAGAACGATTCTTTTATATCTAGCTTTTACATTTCTGTATTCTTCTAAAACACAATGCAAAACCTCCTTCTGGTTTATTGGGATTTCCGCATTGGCTGTTACCAGACCGTCCACACATTGAAGCACCATTGTTTCATTGTAATAAACTTCAAATCATAAATCATATCCTCCATTGCTTATTTTCCATTTTCCCAAAGAATAATTTCCTTTCCAGCTATGCTCTTCAAAGGTTTTCAATAACAAACGCAGTTGGTAAAGTTCCAAATCATTCTGCTTTTGAATCGCAGCATCCTCCAATAGGTTTATTATTTTCTTCATATCCGTTCCCATAAGATTCCCTACAGCTGAAAGGATCTTTTTTAAATCGTCATATGCTTTTTCCCCTTCTTTTGTAAATGGACTTTTCGATTTTTTCTCTTCTGAATATGGGATTTGAGCCCCTAGTCTTTTTAGAATATCTTCCAAAGATGACAGTTTCCAATTGCTGTTTATTTCCCTTTCCTGCTCATAATCACGGCAAACACTACGCAGCCTGCGTATCGCCTGCTGGCATGTTAGAAGTTGAGTTTCTAATTGTTCCAGTTCTTTATTCTTCTCTTCCAATAATTCTTCCATACAATTCACACATAATGTCCTCCTAAAAATCAAATATGTGCTGTATCCAGCATTTCCAGACACAGTACATGTTCTAATTTTATAACTTCCAAATACAGACTATTTATTATGTCTCTATATCTATATCTCCTTCCCTTTTCATAATACAATATTGAGTATCTGCTAAAGCACAATCCACACATCCCCTGTAATAGAAACAATCGCTGCATCCTTTTATTACTGGCATGTATCTTTCTTCATACTCTTCTCTGTTAGCTGAAGGACAGCTTCCATCTACACAGGCAACTCCGACATAATTTCTACATCTTTCTTTCATTCAATATCCCACCTTTAAATCCAAATTCTGTTTAGCTCTATTTTGCACTCTTTACACTGCTCAGGATCTTTTTTATAAATAGTTCCGCCAATACCATCTACAACACCGATAGCCCAACTATATCCTTCTCCATCTCTAAACTTTCTGGGTTTCTTGGTAATAGCTCTATCTGTACCAGATTTGATAGTAACTTTTTCCTCAGTTACCTTCGTGACCCTATATTCTTTCTCGATTCTCCTATTCTCTGTACTGCTCCATACTTGAACCGTATAGGTCTCTCCCACTTTAAAAGGATGCGGATCCACCTGTACTGTAGCAGAAACAATCTTATCAATTTCAGAGTATGCTGCTTTTAAAAAGCATCTATCCTGAACATCCATCACCTCAAAGGTAAAATAAACTTTTCCGGTTCCTATTACTTTACAGTTTCCCCATCTGCGGATTTCCACAATATATCCAACTTTAATATTGTCCTTCGAAAAGATTATACCACCCACTTCTTCTAAGCATTTATGATAATAAACTGATTTACTGATAGCATTTTCTATAATTAATTCAGCTTTTTCAATCCATTCTTGTACTATCTCTGGTGTAATAATCTCTCCATTGTAACGCTTATAGATTTTACCTGCTTCCATCTGTTTCAGCATTTTGCAATATGATTCCAAATTCTTTTTCTGTGCTCGGATTGTCTTTTCTGCTTCCTTAATCCGCCTATCAATAAATCCCTTATCTGTAGGCTTCGTTCCTGCTGCTGTATGTCGAGCTGCCTCTGCACGTTCCGCATAATATTCCGATTTCTTAAACTCATCAAAGCCTTTTTCCCATGCTGCGAACATCTTATTTCTCCTGTTAGAAAAAGCACGGCCAGCACTGCTATTTATATTGGGCTGTGTAAAAAAGGCAACATCTCCTCTCATATCCTCTATAGGTCTTTGTAAGCTTTTGCCTTTATCACAAGCTCTTTGAGACCTGTCATCGTATCTTTCTGCCCTCGTTTTTGCCCTTTCCGCTTTGCGTTCCATCTGCTCCTCAAAGGTTAATGTTTCACCAACGTTCTCCCCCTTGACAAGACCTATTTTTTTCGCTACAGCTTCTGCATGCCATAAATTAGGAAACTTTGCCCGGCTTACCCAGGCCCCATGCTTACGGCTGAAAAGAAAGTTGCTTTTAATTTCTTTCTTCAATTCATCTGGCAGCGCCACATAATCCTCTTTCTCAAAATACAATTCCAACTTCTGGGTTTCCATATTCATAATATATTCGCTCATATTCTATCTCCTCTTTTAACCTATACAGCCAGAAGAATTTTTCTTTTGGCTGTAGTAACAAAGCTTCACGTTTCCATCTAATTACCCATATTCTTAAGATACTACAAAAGAAATCTATTTTATTTCACATCAATTATCTGTATTACCTTTCCGTTTCGGATTCAAACGGTATACCACCTAGGATATCATCCATATTCCCCACTCTTTTTGACCTCCATTCCTGATATCTTTCATATCGCCTTACCAGCGCATTAATACTCTCAGACCGGAAATGACACCAAAACCTTTCTCCGTTTTCATCTTCAGCGCAAACTCCTATATCCAATTTATCTCCTGAAAATATTGCCGTCTTAGGAATGATATCCCTGCAATGTCCTAATATAGACAACTTTTGACGGACACATGCCTGTGCCAGCTCCCATGGATTACTTGACAGCCATGCATTGTACATCTCATGACAGCCTATTTCATCCCGTTGCATGACCTTTTGAATGTCTTGGACTACGTCTTTCGCTTTTCCATTATATTTTTCACGAATTTCTTCGTCTGTTAGTTCGATTAAAAATACTGCATCCGAATTTATTTTTTCTTCTCTTCCTCCGGGATTCCACATTTCCACTGCCACAAATGCCGGATTCACTTCTTTAACATAGGCAGTAAAACCAGAAGAAGTATTCATATATTTAATACCGCTGATCTTCTGCCCTTTTTTCAAATGTTTATATGTCACTTGTTTTTCTTCAGTCATAATCCACCTAAAGATTTTTATGTTAATCTGTATGCCACCAAATAAGCATTCTCCAATGTCACACATCCTTCGACATGTCTTTCGTCTTCTTTTTGTGAATAGCTCATCATTCCTACATAGTCCCGGACAAGTGTAAGCTGCCCTGGGAAATATGGATGTTCTATCACTTTTCATCTGACCTTTCTTTTTCCTTTTTCTACTGTAAAAATTTTATTAAGTTGTATTTTAACGAAACTCCTCCTAAATCATATATCTTTTCATAAATCATTTAAGTAACACATGACACTACAGTCTGGTATAATTTCATCTTCCATTCTTCCTCTCCCTGGTTCCAGTTCATCTAAAAATATTCCATTGATACAAGAATGTCCAATCTCTCGTTCCAGTTTTGCCATACGCTCAAAAACTTCTGGAAAATCTATTCTGATCTTATTCCAATATCCCATTCCTCCTTTCACACAGCCGATGCAATTATTATTTCGATATCCTAGATCGTACATGGCAAGATCCAGATGTCCCAGTTCTACAAACTGCGGAAACAATAAGGAAAGCGTATAATTTTTTCGTTTCCAGAACATTTCTGTAATCTCTTCACCTGTCAAAGAAAAGTATGCTGACAAATACTGTTTGAACTGTTCAGATGTGTAGGTATTTTGCTGCAATGTTTCCAATACCCAGTTTTCAAAAGCATCTGGTGTAAGTATCTGTTTCAGTTCATGCTATTTCGTATCTGTAAGATCAATCAAAAACCAATTGCTATGCCTTTCTCTATAATTGTCACATTCGTATAGCAGCTGATATGTTTTTATATTCTGGACTTCCAACCTGTAATAAAGGTAATCCATGATACCGTTCTCCCCTTCTAATCGCACTGGAAAAAAACGATACTTTTCAAAGAGGTTTCTACAAAGTTCATACGCTTCTTGAGAATAATCTTCCTGTCCACTCAAAAATAAAAGACATGTTTCAACCGCCATTCGTTCTGCAGTCATACCATCTATTTTAAGTTTTGTGTAAAGGTCGGTCTGAAAAAGCAATGTCATACTAAGAAACATAATCTCTCTTTTCGAGTATCCTGCTTCTATTAGCTTTTTCCTTGCCGTACTGCCTTCTTTTGCATAACAGCATGGAAGCCGGAACAGATATTTTAATACTTCTATATCTTTATTTATGGTAATTTTTCAACTTGCATGAAAATTTTTCCGTAAGTCAGATATAGACTTCTTTATAAGCATAAACTGAGAAATTACGTTCTGTTCCAAGCAGCTGGTTCAAATCGTGTTTCCGCGTCTCCCAAAACTCATCATCATACACAAACATATGCAGCATAAAAAGCAGTTCCTGCAGCTCCTGGATAGGACAATTGCACATTTTCTGATACAATTTTGATTTTTCCTTGTCATCACAGAGATATAGGATCCCCATCATATAAATATCGTTTTTTGCAAGAATTCGTCTGAACTTTTTCCAAAATGAAGCCTTCTGCTTTTCAACAAACATACCGGCATTTTGAAATTTCCTGGTTTCTGCAAGCGCAAGACCAAGTGAGCGTAATTGTTCCACCTTGACCTCCATTTTTTCTTCCAGACGTTCCAAAACCTCTCCCGGATAATGCAGACCGTATCTCTCTTCCACGCCCTGTTCAGGACAGCTGAAAAATAGAGCATGGTCCTGAAATTCTCGATATGCCTGTTCTCTGTTCGTATTTTCTGAAATCTGAGAATCAAATCTACCATTTGACAGTAAAGCTCCACATCAAAAATATTTTCAAAAAATTTTTGTAACATTACATTCCTTCTTTCTTTTAAGGGAACCGCAAAACGGTTCCCCCTATCCATCCATAAACATCCGTAAATTTTATCAGGCTGCTATCACCATCTGCTCTCTACGGAAACACTGCTGTTCTATCATGCTTGTGTTTTCCAGGTTATGTACTTTTTGATATCTCTCTGCTTCTCTATAAGTAGTGAACGTAACTGCACTTTGAAACTGGTCTGAAAAAACAGTTCCCGTCCAATATTCTGCTAACCCCTCTAACTCGTACTTATGCGAAAGCAGTACCCACAAAATTTCACAAATCCATGCTTCCAATCCAACGTAGCATAAATGCTGGCTGATACACTCTGCCGCCTGCTGTTTGCTACGAAAACGTATTGCCCGTTCCAGCGGGGAACTTCGTATACTTTTTTTGTTATAACCGCTCAGATATTTTCCCGTTTCTAGCTCTATGATATATCCACTGGAAAACAGCTGATCCATATCCATAGTTTCATTTTTATCTCTTATTTTTCCCGCCATATTCATTCGTGTCCTCCTTTCCAAAATAAAAACAGCCTGTTTTTGGCTGCCATTCTTTTATCTCCGTATTCGTTTTAATATTTCCCTCGCAAGTATAACCGTAAGCGTGTCTAGATCCGAAATATTCAGATACCCTTCCTGATAAATTCTTTCAATCGTTTCCTTATCATCTCCAATTGCAGCCGCCATCACGATAATACCCTTTGCTTCTAGTTTCTTTTTGATATTCCGAATATCTGCTTCTGCCTCTTCCCCACAATACAATGCACCATTGGGGCGGCCGTCACTGATACAAAATAAAAGCTTTGTCCGTTCCGGTCTTCTGGCTAGTTTTTCACCTGCATAGATTAATGCTGCCCCGTCTCTATTAGATCCTGCCACATCTATAGATGCGATACGATAACAGTCATTTCTGTCCGGCTCAAATTCTGCAAGAGAATGGAAAGTCACAAGTTCTTTCCGTAAAGTTCGCCCTTCTCCGTTCGTATGGTGTCCATAAACCAAAATCGGAATTCCCACGCTGATACAGAACTTATACAGGCACAGACAACAACATCTTGCCTTTTCCAAGCGCCTTCCCCACATGGAAGCTGACAAATCCATCAAAACTACAACCGCTGCATTTAATGTCCTTGCAGGCTCTCTTTTCTGATAAAAACGATGAAATGGATCATAAAGCATCTGCATATTGATGGAAGTCCCAAAAAACAATTGTTTTTCCTTACGTTCCCCTTGCTGACAGAACGCCGGCAGCAAAACCGCATTCATTTTCCGTACTGTCTGTTTGATTTGTGGCTCTAATAGTTCATACCGCATGATATCCCGTTGGCTTATCTGGGACTTACGTTCCACTATCATTTTCACTTTTTGGTGATCGCCATTAAATTCTGTACCGCATAACTCCTGCGAAAGTTCCTTTAAAATTTCTGCATTATATGTTTTTTCTGCTTTGGACTCTGCAATTTTTTCTATACACCGTAACAACTGTTCTTTTGTTTCAATTGGCTTGATTTCCATCTCCTTCTGCTCCCTCTTGAGTTCTGCCGGAGTGTTATTCATTCCTGTTTCCTCTTTGGAACAAAGAAAATCCGGAAGTTCGCTTTTAATTTTTCCCCATTCTTCCTGAACCTTCTGCTCTGTGTTAGATGAAACGGCATCTTTTCCATCACTTTCCTTTTGCCCGTTTCCATTCTTTTCAGAGGGCTGTTCTTCCTGTTTTATATTTTTCTCCATCTCTTCTATCTCTGTTTTCAACAATTCCCAAATCAACAGAAGAAGTCTGTTGACCGCCTCCAGACGTCCCAATGGTTCTTTACATCTGACTCCGGAATCAATAACCGGTTTTGTCTCTTCCAGCAAATCAAGTAAAATATCTGTTTCCATCTCCCAGTTATTTACCGTTCCTGTCAGGGAATATTGTGCCATCAGATTTAACATCACTGATATCTTTCGGTATCCCTCTTTTAATTGGACTTTCATACTGGGAACTCTCTCCATGTTCCGCATACGGTTCTGTAAAATTCCACGCCTGATACTTCCCGGATACCTTCTGCACATGATTTCTTCTATATACACATCTTCAATCATATTCTGGATAAATGCGGCAGTCTCTGTCATTATATATTTTGCAGCTGGATGATCTCCAGTAAGAAATTCTTGAATTTCCATCATCTGTTCCTGTCCAGTCCAGTCTTGTGGAAGCGGCAGCTGTATCATCCATCTTCCTTGCCTCATTTCATCCAGATAGGTTTTTCGGAGTTCAAAATCTGATAAGTTCCAGTGTCCGCACTCATGTCCCAAGATACCAACGATACTATCACTTCTTAATGCAAGCGTTGGAAAACTCATAGTTACCTGATTTGCGATATTGAGTAGCACCCGTAAACTGGAACATCTTCCTCCATAAGGTTCATTTGGTTCTTTTACAAGATTCACCGTTTTCAAAGTCCCCGCCGTTATTTCATAGGCAATCGAATGTAACATTGTCCTGTAATCCGCCGATTCAAAAACTTCATAATCCTCCAGGTTTTCTTTTTCTTCCTGCACACGTTGTTTCCATTCCTGATGATTTCTCATAGTCCTCCTTTATGCCGCCTCTTCAAAAGCCGGCTCAATGAATGTACTTAAAATAGTGTCCCTTTCTTCTGGAAATGGAGAAACTTTACTAATTACAGCATTTACTGCTGCTTCCAAAACATCTTTTGATGTCATATAATTCCACACCCAGTTTTCCAGTTCCCGATATCCGCATACACCGCCGCGTATCTGCTTATCCCTCAGATATTTCTTGATTTTACTGATGGCTGCTGCCATCTGGTAAATCAGCTCTTTTTCCTTGCAGCCTGTTTTGAAAATGGCACGTTCCGCCATTTCTTCCACACTCAATTCTTTCCGGTGCTGTACCAGATGCATTCTTGACAATACTGATTCATTGAACATCTGGCATCCGATATAATCCATGTTTGTTGTCATGATCACCACCGTATCCGGGTGTCTTTCTATTACTTCGCCATTCAGTAGGTCTGTTTTTGCGTCGTCATCAAATAGAGCATTCAGTCGAGTAAGGGTTCCCGGCTTTTCAATCATAGCAACTTCCTGAATTTCTATTACCGCCGGCATCCGGCAGGCCTGAATGATTGTAGATTCTGTTTTCACGAAGTCCTTTTCCATTTTCGCCTGTTTATATCCCTGCTGAACTGCTGCATTCAATATTTCACGAAATGCGGTTGCTTCATCAATTTCCATCTGGTAGTTCCCTGTCAACACTGCCAAAGCAGAAGCGGGATCTATCTGAAAATCTTCATATGTCGGCAATTCACTTTCTGATATCTTTGCAGTCGTATCTACGTTTGGAACAAGAGATACCATAAGGCTCACCTCTTCCGTTCCCGGTCCGCATGTAAATACAAACCGAGGATACCCAAGCAGCTGTGCAATAATCTTTGTGTCTGTTGTTTTCCCTGAACCAGAATCCCCTTCCATCATAAAAAGCCGGGAAGGAGTATTTACAATCATGGAAAGAATTTCTTGTGTAGCCGTATTCACTTTGTAATCATCCGGTAACTTTGGAATCAAGGCCTGATACTTTTCCTCAACTTCCTTCCCCTGATAATAAAACGCTTTCAGTTCCCCGATTGTTGATTCTGTAAGCTGTCTTTTTGCTGTCAGCAGTTGAAACACCCCTACCTCTGTCTGGTTTGCACCATATAAACCGGATTTCAACCGATAAGACTCAATAAACTCACAATTTGTAAACTGTGGCTCCCCTATCGGTATTCCGCCATCTTCTAATGGAAGACAGGATTCCACCCGCCGGTACAAATTGTCACAACAAATATACGCACTGGACAGAAACTCCTCTTCATCTATTTCTTCATTCATATCCAGAATTTGCATTATTTTTTCAAAATGCTGCGTGAATTCCATATCATACAATTCTGTTCCATAACACGTGCTAGCAAACGCAAGCAGTGCAATGTACCGTTCTACTATATTCTGTTCCTCCTGTATGGATGGTAAAACCGACACCGCATCCGCTTTTTGTACACAGCCTTTAAACTTTCCATTTCTCCAATTATAAATCAGAGCATAACGGCTCTCGCCATTTTTACATTCCATACAATAATAATTTGTTGTATTGCCCTCACCGAACTGTCTGCCGAGCGCACCTTCCGTCTCTGCACCTGCAAATACCCCAGACAGCCATAAAATTGCACGTAATGTGGGCGCATGCAATGTGGCAGATTTTGCCCGAAGTGAATTATATTGTGAGCAGTCCGAAACTTTTGTACTCGTTTTGGTTCTTCCCAGGTCATGAATCAATTTCTGAAATAAATCCGGTAATTCCTCCTGAAATGTCCATGTTTCATATAATGCCGCCATAAAAAATATTCCTCCTTTCGTTCTTTTCTGCATATTCCAAATGAGCATCGGCATTCTTGACCATGCGTTTTCTTTATCCTCCTTTTTCGCAAATAAAAAAGGCAAAGCATGATTCTTTCTTTTCATACTTTGCCTGTCATTTTAAATTTGAAATTTATGCAGAATTCTCTGAAATTAAATACTTCCATCCTAAATGCCGATGGAACTAAAGTTACAGGACACATCATAGATGTGTAAAATAATTACAACCTTATCTTAGCATTGTCCATTCTTAGTGTCAAGAAAAAGAGAGACTCTCTTTTTCTAATGTCTAACACGTTTATGCTGCTGAAAGATAAATATTCGACACCAAAGAGTTAATCCCCGTATTCGGTTCTTTTTCACAAACGAGTTTGCACTTGACCGCATCTGAGTAAAATGTTTTCAACTGTACTTCTTTCGGCTTCATCATTGGAAATCTAATTTCAATCTGCTCATCATTGTACAATATAAGATCATTATAGCAGGTACCTTGTACAACCCATCCTACCTGATATTGTTTCATAAGCTGTTCTGCAGCAGTGCGAAAACATATTTTTAAAATTTCATTATAAACCGTATAATTGGGATGTACTTCAATATTGTCCAACACCAGACAATTATAAGGTTCATTGATCCATATCACAGAATTAGCAATCACTCTGTTCTTATAATAAACATTTACAATTCCAAATCCTCTTTCCAGTGCATACTGTTTTGCCTTGATACTGCCATAGCTCATGCAGCACACCGTTGCATCACCCGCTGTCAGATATTCCGGAGAACCTTTTGCTTCTACTAACACCTTAAAGTTACATAGTTTCTTTAATTCATCCGGAAGATTTTCTACATTATGGAATTTCATAATTTCCAGCACTTCACAATACTGAACCGACGTCAGTTTCTCTTCCAAAACTGTATGCAATAGGTTTTCCTTTTTCAGCCTGCGATAAATATGTTTTGCCTGTCTTGTTTGCTTTTTCAACAATGTTTTCACAAAGGATGATAATCCCTCATAAGACAGACGGATTTCCTGTGCTTTAAACAAACAGAGATATTTTCCACGTATGAATTTTGACAGGTTATGATCTCCATATTCACGAAACAAATCATATAATACAACATTTGGACAATACGTCTGTATGCGCTGCATATAATCTGTCACCATCTCTTTTTCCATTTCTGAAAAATTCAGTTTTTTACTATATGCTTCCATTACATGTTCTTTTAATTCCATCAGATAATCATTACAATCTTTATTTTTTCTAATAAGACTGCTCAATCTTTTACGTGCTCTTTTTTGACTAGGCTGCAATTGTAATTCCTTTTCTATTCTAAGGTACCGGCATACGCCTTCTATAACTTTTGATGTATTTAAAGCTTGATTATATGATTTTGTTAAAATAGCTTTCATTGCACCAGTTGTAAGAAGCATTTTCCCATCAAATAATGTTTGTACAATCAGATTCCAGTCATGGAAATAATTCCCCTCTTCTTTGTTTCTTCGTTTGACGATATTTTCAATACACCCAGATGCATATTTTTTTGATACTATATGATAAATTGTCTCACACATGAAAATAAACTGTTCTTTTTCATTCTCACACAATTCATCTAATTCTTTTAAATATTTATCAATAATAAGCGTTCTGTCCAAATAGAACAAATATAAATTTTTTGTTATATATGGAACCGGATACATAGGATGATATAAACCAAATTTATTAAAAAAACTTAAATAATATGTGCGTTTATATTTTCGAAAATACTGTTCGCCAAATTCTCTGGAGGTATGTTCCAGCCAGCGATAGCCTGATAACGTATTTCGATAGGATGTGTTATAGATTTTGCCTTTATTGTATATTTTAAGGCATTTTCTATAGTCATCATAACAATATCCTTTTTCATTATCTCTCATATCTTTCTTTTCTTTGTATCCAAATAACTGATAACGATCCAATGCTTTTTGAAAAAACTTATGTATAATCTCATGATTATCCATGCCCTTCGTTTCTTCCGGGAGCCTGTTATATAAAAAATAATCAGATGTTATAGGGATCGTTTCTCCGAACATACTATAGTAATCAATCCATTTTTCAATCATATTACGCATTATAAATTTCATATGATTCTTTTTGTGAAAATCAACACCATCCTGTATCGGTTTCTTCAAAAATTTCAGCACTGATGATATATAAGCGCTTTCTCCAATAGGCATCTTATCAATCTTTCTCCAAAAACCATATTTCCAATTGCTTTCTTCTAATATTTCTAAATCGACGCTAAAAATCACATGAGGAGCATCTTCTCCATTATCGTAATACTTATGCAAAATATGATCTTCTATAATTTTTATCCCTCTTTTTTTGCATTTATCAATACTATCCAAAAGATGGTAGGATGTACTTCTCATTTCTGCATGAAAAAGCTTCTTATTACGGTTCCATTTTTCGCATTGCTGGAAAAAGAATAACAATAATCTTGGTAAATATTGAAAATCCGGGCAATTTACATCAGCTATATAAATCTGCTTTGAGTGATACTCGGCATAAATCTGAGGAATATATGCAATAATGTAACACACAAGTTCTCCTTTAGAAAAACCTGCTACTGAATAATAAAAAAACTCCGGCTGCGTTGCTTCCTCTTTCAAACCTTCCATTCCCATGCGCATTTCTTCAGGATAAGATTGTTTTTCTAAATCAATAACAGCCGAAAAATACTCTTCGCTCATTTTTGTAAAATACATAAACTTCCCCTTCCATATTATTAAGAAAAGCGATTCATCGTAATGATGAACCGCTCACTTTTATTTTATAATAATTTTTATGATTTATGCACTACGCTGTTCATATGCATTCAATAATTCTTTTCCTACCTGTTTTAAACGCATTCCGAAAAGTGTATTACGTTTAGCCGTTGTATTATTTCGGATAGCTTGAGCAACTGCCCGTTTACTTCCTACAATAATCACCTTTTTTGTTGCACGTGTGATTCCAGTGTAAAAAATATTTCTCTGTAACATGCGCCAAAAGCACCCCAGCATAGGGATTATAACAACAGGGCACTCATTTCCTTGAGATTTATGTACTGACATTGCATAACCGTGAACCAGCGGCCAGTAATCATCATCAGAGAATTCCACAAGCCGGTCATCTCCAAAATCTACGCGCATCACCGTCTTTCCCTCTTTCTTAAAAATGCTTATAACTTCGCCAAGATCACCGTTTGAAATATCATCCCTGTTTTCTGTCTGCATGACCTTATCTCCTTCTCGGTAAAGACGTCCTCCGTTCTTTATTTCTTTCCGTCCACGTCGTTTTGGATTAACCACTTCCCGTAACATCTCATTGAGTGCGTCGGAACCTGCCGCAGTATTCTTTTTCAATGGTGAAAGTACCTGTATATCATCAGTCTGTTTCCCATGTGTTTTCCAGTAATCCTCATACAAATCACGTATGATCTCTGACGCATCCTCCGGCGCATTCGCTGAATAGAATTCAAAGGTATCATCATATATAAGCTTTGTCTGCTTCCGATTGATGCGTACTGCATTTTCCACGATCGTACTTCCTTCCTCTTGACGAAAACAGGAATCAAGAATGGTAGTCGGAATCATCCCTGAAACGATCATCTCATGAAATACATTTCCTGGTCCCACGCTGCCAAGCTGATCTTTGTCTCCTATCATAACAAGGGTTGCATCCTTTTTTATGGCTGAGAAAAACCGGTCTGCCAGATACATATCACACATGCCAAACTCGTCTGCTATGATAAAATCATCTTCCAGTTTACCGACATGCCACGATTCCTCCTCGTCCTCATTCTCTGAAGGAATCCCCACTGCTTTCTGCATGGTCATTGCCGGAAATCCGGTTTTTTCATACATACGCCTTCTGGCACGCCCGGTCGGCGCACAAAGCAAAATTAAAGAATCTTTGTTTAATTTTTCCTGAATTCGGATGATAATGCGAATCAAAGTTGTCTTTCCGGTTCCCGGTCCTCCGGTGATGATAGATACCGGATACTGGAACACTTGGCGTACTGCCTGCTCCTGTGTTTTACTTAATGTAATTCCTTCTTCGGCTGTAATCTGCTGCAGAAGAGGCTCTATATCCACTTTCTTCCTCTTTCGCTTTAAAAGCCGCATCAACTCTGCCGCAGCTCCCATTTCCACTTCAAAATTTCGTTTAGTATAGATTCCACCACCATTTCCAATCAATGTCTGATCCTTACGTATCATTTCATTCCCAATATCTTTAATTATACGTTCCGAAACTTTCTGTCTGTCTCTTGCATGATTTAAAAGCTCGGCAGACCGTTCTACAATTTCTTCACTTTTCATAAACAGATGTCCTTCCTCATCAGTAGCACGCTGAAGCACATACAAGATTGCTGCTTTGATGCGTTCCGGATTATCTGCTTTAAAGTTTTTCGCTTTTCTAGCAATCGGATCTACTGTCAAAAAACCAAATCCTTTGATTTCACACAATCGGAACGGATTTTTCTTAATAATTGGATAAGCATTGTTTCCAAAATGTTCCTGTATCCGCATTAACTTGTTAGAGGTCACACCAAAAGGCGCCAGATAAACCATCAATTCTCTCAACTGCCGGTTCTTCTGATACCCCTCCATGATTGTTTCCAACCTGCTCTCGGTAATCCCTGAAACCTCCAGCAGTTTCTCTGGCACATTTTCCATAATGTACAATGTTTTCTTTCCAAATTTCTCAACAATGCGCTCTGCTGTTACCGGCCCAATTCCCTTGATCATGTCAGATGCAAGATAAGCTTTGATTCCCTCCATCGTTTCGGGAATACAGATGCGAAACGATGAAACGTTCAATTGCATGCCATACTTTGTCTCTTTCCATTCACCGTCCAGTTCAACCTCTACACCGTCAACGGTCGGAAGTTCAATCCCAACTGCCTGAAAATATCCGGTGTTTCCCGGATGAGAACGGACAATTTTTTTCGGTAATTCCTCTTCTGTTTGGTAAGCGGCAACAGTATAACCATTCCCAGCATTATAAAATATTCGTTCAATGGATTTTGCATGTATCATTTACTTACGCTCCTTTCCCCACGATAACCATAGATATTTTCCTTTTTTTACTGCATGGATATGATCTTTATGTAAGTACTGGATTAATATCTTTGTCTCGTGAGCTGGGAATGCCCGCAACATCCCCACTCTTCGAAAATATTTTCCTTCCGGCACACAGCAAACGCCTTCCGGACTGATGGAAAATTGCCGGATACCTGTTTTTTCTAATTTTACCTTCAGGTTTTGGATTCGTTCCCGTCCCTCCAGCTGATACCAGACAACCGCCCTGCATTCCGATTCGCTTTCCTCATGCTGCATAGACGGCTGTTTTAACGACCGCGTTCTTTCTTTTTTGCACCCTTTTGGTAGATGATCTGTCGCCTCATCTTTCTGATGTGCTGAATCGCTCCCTCCCGATACATCGTCTGAGGTATCAAAATCTGTGCTTTCGGTCTGTTTGCTTCCATGATTGCTTTTCTGTTCATCAACGTTCTCCTTCCGTACCATTTTTATAATAAGCGCCGCCGCTATGATGGGCACCGCAAGACTTAAAGACTGGAAAATAATCATAAGAAAAAACGGCCACAAAAAAGGCGATAGAAAAAATCCAATCCCCCCTGTGAGAATACAAAGCCATTTATATTTTTCTGCCAGCTTCTTTAACCCTTCCATAATCTACCTCTTTCTGCCCAGAGGAATTCCCCCCTGGGATACTTTAATTAAACTCTTCGTAATCCATGGCATCGAACCGTTCATCTACATCATCATTTCTGGATGACTGTCTTCTTTGGCTGCTGCCACGGTTACTCTTCCCAGAAGAATAATTAGACCCTCTGCCCGAACTGCCTTTTGATGAACGCTGACTTCCCGAACTCTGCCTTCCTCTTGATGAACCCTGTCTGCTCTTAGAGTTTCTGTTCCTGCCTCTGGAATCATCTTCATATTCATCGTCATCCTGACTGTTCTTACTTTCCGCAAATTCAATCTCATCACAACAAAGTCTTACCCCATAAACTTTGCCCCCATCTTTGTTGGTGTAATTATTGTTTTCCATTCTCCCGGTGATGACGATTTTAATCCCCTGATACAGATATTTTTCAACAAATTCTGCCAGCCATCCGAATGCCGTACATGGGAAAAAATCAGTTTCGTCACTGTATTTTCTATCTACGGCAATGCGGAAATTTGCTACAACAAGTTCATCTCCACCTTTTTTTGTTGTGTAGTTAATCTCCGGATCTCTTACCAGTCTTCCTATCATGATTGATTTATTCATGCATATCCTCCTTCATTTTCTGCAGAAAAAAAGCGCTTAGAAACTTCTTTCTAAACGCTTTGTCACCAGTACCGTATTTTATTTGTGTTCAATTCATTCATGTCCTCCTTCCTTTCAATTTTTCTTTGCACCTCCTTATACTTGTCTTTCATCTGTACTTGTCTTCATCCCAATACCTTCCAAAACGCAAAAAAGGCACTTAGAATTTCCTCATTCTAAATGCCTCACGCACGTTTCTTGTGGTGGACAGGAATCTTAGATTCCTCATAATTCACTTCCGGACCTTTCCGAAACCAAAATACACTATCCATCTTTTGATGAATACAAACACAAATTTCATTTTTATAGTACCACAACATATAGTGTCAGTCAATATATATTCATACAATTTAATGTGTGTTCGAATACAAAATGTTATTAGTGGATAAACAAAAAACTGCCCTTTCCCCTTCATACTTTGAAGGGGATTCTGACGAATCTATTGAGCAAATTCTCCAAAGCGGTATCCGACTCCATACACATTCTGTATGTATTCCGGTTTTTTTATGTCCTTTTCTATCTTCTGACGGATCCGGTGTACGTGTGCCATGATATTTGCATCATCCTGAAGATATTCTCCGTTCCAGACGGCTTCATATAATTCTTTATAGGTAACCACCCGGCCATTTTGCTGTGCTAAGAAACATAGGATGTCAAATTCTATTTTAGTTAATAAAATTTCTTCCCCATCATTAAAAATCTGTCTACGTCCAGGTATAATCTGCAGTTTTCGATACTCCCATGCTGATGTAGTACCTTTAAACCGGCATTGAATTCTAATTAAAGCTTGAATTCTAGCTATAACCTCTTCCTCAAAAATAGGACTGCCCATGTATTCGTCAGCACCATTTTCAATAGCATACTTTATCTCTTTTCTTTGTAATATTGTGTGTGTTGTTCCAGACAAAAAAAATATCGGCGCATATATTTTTCGACGTACCTCATGAATCACCTTTCTACTCTCATTCGTAAACTCCTGCATCTCTATGATGCACAAATCATACTCTACACTTAATATATTTATATCATTTTTTAACATTTCTTGAAAATCTATCTTATATTGAGAAGCCAAAAGGTAATATAGACTCTTATCAGGATTATATTTATAAGATAAATATAATATTTTTTTTAACGCACCAAAAGTCTCCCATTTATTCATTTTCACATCATTCCAGCCAATAAACTGCTAAAAACTATTTCTCTATTACTCTATAGTTTTATTTTCCCGATCATAATACCATTTCCATTTATATAGTTGATGTAATTTTTCACTAAATCTTTCATCAGTCGCTGGTATTTCAAGAAAATCCAATGCTCCCATCGCTAAAATTTCAAATTGATCTGAAATACTTCCACCTTCTAAAAGCGCAAGAATCGGAAGACTTTTTTTACATTTAATATCTAAAATGATTTTGAATTTTTTATTTGCTATTTTCATGTAATCAAATTCAATAATAATAATATCACAAGATGGCAGTTCCTTTTCTTCCATTTCTTCAAACGATAATCTATTTACCTCTGCATTTTCACCAACGATTCTTTTCATCTGCGAATAAATCAAGCCACTTTCGCTAATCAATAATATTTTCATACTTTATCAATCCTATTCCTTATTCTTCCTAAAAACATTGAAAAAATAATAACGCCTAAACTATATGTAATTGTCGTCAGATATCTTTCAAGATTTGCAACATAGAAAAGAATTTGTATTACCAAAATTATTATTACCACTTGCTTAATTCTGCGCAAAAAAACTAATTTCTCTTTTTCATTTACATATCTATTTGCATTTTCTATCGGTTTTAAACATAGCAGTAAAACTAGTTCCCCAATAGAAAATGCAAATGATATTATTTTAGCCACCGGCAAATATTTTACTGCTGCCAAGGTAGAAAACACTACTAAACACGAGAAAATAAAACATGCTTTATAACTATTCATATGTAATCCGCCAACAAATGAACGAACAGAAAAAAACACAGCAAACAGAATACTGCATTCTGTAAACATTCCCATATACGCTGCTATAAGTGAACATGTCATTACACATAGAATCATTTCCATTCCAGTTAACAATCCATATCTGCAAATTTCATATTCATCCAATGTAATTGCATCTTTCTCTAACAAATATTTTGTAAATTTTCGTGCAATCGTCTCCATGTCAATCACGTTTTAATTTTCTCAATTCATTTGGCATTTCTGGCTGATGGAATATACAAACACATCTACTGTTAATTGCCATAAAACTAAACATCATGGCTAAACTTGCAACCACATTTGTATAATTTTTAAAGTTAAATTTTGTTTTTTTCATTTTTCTTACCTCTCTTTTTTTTATTATAATATAACATTAAAAAATTTTAATATATGCAACATGTAATTATTATGAGGTTTCATGTAATTTTTTTGATATATCACATAAAATAATTTTAATGATAAATGTATTTTCTTCTATTTCAATTACAACCGATCCATGATATTTATCTGCAACTTTTCGTACCGAGTCCAATCCTATTCCATGATTTTCTGGCATCCCTTTACATGTAATAATTTTCCCATCCTTATTCTGATTTATCCTTCCGGAGAAGGCATTAATGACTGTAATTATTAACACATTATTTTCATATTTCATAAAATAACGTATATGTCTGTTTTCTTTAGGGATCTCCGCAGATGCTTCGATTGCATTATCAAGAATATTTCCTATCAAAACACTAATATCAGCACTTTCAAATGGCAGCTGCATCGGAATATGTATGTCTACATCAAATTTTATATCCATTTTTAAAGCAGTCGAATACTTAGCATTAATCAGGGAATCTACAACTATGTTGTCCGTTTTAGATATTCCGCTATAATTTAACAAATTCACGTCTACAAGTTTACTCAAATAATCCATCGCCAGCGCATTTTCATGATTATCAAGCATCTCCATTAACACAATAAAATGTTGTTTCATGTCATGCCTAGCATTACGAAAATCCATCATGATAGTTTCTTTTTCTATCATATGTTGATTGCACAACTCCAACTGTTTTTCATAAACTGTATTATATCTCTGTAGTTCTTTTTCTTTCGATAGTTGTAAATAAAGTTTGAAAACGACAATATTAATAATTAGTACTAGAATTGAGCTGGCTAAAGAGCCTCTTATATGTTTTCGATTTTCAATTTCGACACTTAGCGCAAATATATTATAAACCACAAACATACTCCCAATTGGTATCAATAATAAAATCATATTATTCTTTTTTGATAAGTTTCTTATATTTTCATTCTTATAAAATCTATTCAGCCCTATTATAAATAGTAATGTCAATAATTTTGAAAGCAATGAACCTAAGACTTGCGGTATATTATAAAAAATATGTATTCCGCTAAGAATAAACAGATATCCAATTAATAATTCAACCAACATCCATATTGCATTTATGAGTACTGCAAATACTACTTTCTGTAAAAAATGACCTTCATAAGCGGTTATAGCAATCATTGTTACTAAAACCAGGCTAATTAAGACATTTATATATCCCGGCAGGACATTTATTCTACTGATAATAACTTGCCAAATAATATACCCCAACCACCAGAACAAACTTCTTCCTTGCTTAGAATGTGGTATAAAAAATGTTTCAAAATATATTTTTAAAATTGCAACCGACAAAAAAACAACAAATAATTCTGTCACCTGTCTCCCAAAAATCTCAAACAATAATATCTTCTCCTTTTAATGTGCAAAATAATTTATTAACATTTTTCCTTCTATTCTCACTCACAGTCAAAATTGTCCCATCAGACAATTGTATAGAATCATACATATAAGTCACTACAAACTTAGGATTTACTAAAAATGACTGATGTGTCCTGTAAAAGAAAATACTACATTCATTTAGTTTCTTTTCAATATCATTTAATTTGCTATAACACTTTTCACTTCCATTTTGCGTGACAATATATGTAATTCTCTTATCGCTCTGAAAATACATTATCTCGTTAATTGGCAATCTATATGAAATCTTATTGTATTTATATTGAAAATACTTTGGTTCCCCCATTATTGCCTTTTTGGCATCCTCAAAATATTTTGAAAAAATCCTTTTATCAATTGGTTTTGTAATAAATCTAAATGCAGATACTTCAAACACTTCTTTTGCAAAACTTTCATGACTGGTTACATAAATTATCAGCACATTCTTATCCCATTCCCTTATCACTCGGGCCGCATCCACTCCATTTTGCTTTAGCATTTCTATATCAAGGTAAATAATATCATATCTATTTCCTTGTTTAATATAATCAACCAATGTACTCCCATCATAAAAAACATCCGTATTAATTAAAGTGGCTGTTTTCAAAGCCAACTCTTCTAACATCATTTCAATATTCGCTGCTACTATTGTTTCATCATCACATACTGCAATTTTTAACATACTACTTATCCTTTAATCCAAATCCATTATTATCTTCCGTAGTTTCTCTGACCAAATTTCCCGCATATTTAATTAATTGTTCCATATCATATCTTTTACTTTTCGGGCATTCATCTATAATTTTTTCCAATGATACTTCGCTTCTCCTAATTCCAGTTAAAAGATAATTTATATCAACATCTAATTTCCTATTCACAAGTACAAGTTTTTCCAAAGACAACCCATGTACCCCTCTTTCAACTTTTCCATAGTAGGCTGAACTCATCTCCAAAATCTCTGACATCTGTTCTTGTGTATAGTTTAATTCAATACGGTATATACGAAGTCTTTTCCCCATTTCTACGTATAAACGATTTGTTTTTTGTTTTAAATGCATATCGCCATTATGTGTGTATTCCTTTGATTTCATTCAATCACCTCTATATTATTAAATATATGTATATCATACACACACAAAATCGACTTATTAACACACAGATACGCCCTATTTAAAGAACATATACTACTTGTTTTGGGTAAATTTCCTAATTTGAATTATATATCTTCTAAGTAGTCTCTCCCTTTGAATGTAAAAAAAGCCTATTTCCCATGTAATTTTTAAGGAGCAAGTAAAATAATTTGAGTATTCTATAATACTTTGAATATTCCCGTGCGATATCTCCGGACAGCAGGGACACGGACACCGGATTATTCATATTCAACTTTAAAGCCATCAAACCAGTCCTTAGGATTCATCCACACTCATAGACTTGAAATAGAGATGTATTATGCCAAACTCTGCATCTTTAGGAAGACTCTTTGACGACTGTCACAACCCAGACTTACATCGTAAACGCACCATAGCGTATATATAGACAGCACTATAGTAATTTGAGATAATTACCTCAACAATTAATACTTGTCAAAAAAGTTTAGTCCAAAAAGTTTAGCCTAAATAAGAATAATGTATTCTTATCATAAGGATCAAGCTGGAACTGAAAACGTATAATCCTGGCTAAGCCATTGCTCCCTCTGCGCAGAGCCTCTGAAAGATCCATCCGCACTTTTTGTGTGGAAAAAAGAAAAGTTGGATATTCCATGATTCTGTGAAAGGGGCACAGACGAGTGGCTGTGATCTACAGCTTTTCTGAAACAGCAAAGCATAACAATCTAAGACCGTATTATTATTTTAAACATCTGCTCACAGAGCTTCCAAAACTCTGTGATGATAACGGAAATATAGATTCTACAAAACTGAACCATCTGTTACCGTGGTCAACAGAACTTCCCAAAGAATGTAGAAAACCACGCCGCTAAAATCTAGCGGCGTTAATTTATAGGTAAGCGTACGATTTGACGCTTACCGCCTTTCCAATTTTGGATAAAAGAAAAGCCGGGGATTTTACTCCTCGGCTTATGTATAAAATACTATATATCTTTTAGATTTTTACTACATACAAAATCCAAATAATTTTTTGGCGTTATTCCTACTTTTATAAATTCTTGGTGAACTGATTCTCTCCATTCACTCTCTCCTACATCCGAAAATGTATTCCATACGCTTCGAATAACAGTAAGTGCTTTAGCCGCCCAATCAACATACTCCTTTCTATTCACATAATATATATCCCCAGCATATATACGGGCATCCTCATCAATACCGCTTGAGTTAGTAATTAGAACTGTATATACATTAGCACCTTTTGTTATTCTTTTCTCATGCTCAATAATCCACGCTTGATGCCTTCCTGCTTCACTAACATCAGATATCGGAACATTTTTTATCTGATTTTTTTCCTCATAAATTTTATCTTCTGAAACAACTACATTGTTTTCATTGATTATCCAATATGGATCAGGTGCACCCGTACTGCTAGGGTTTTCTGAAATAAATCCCAGCAATTCACCTAATTCTTTATGTCCTCTTTCAAATTCTTTTCCATTGAGCGAGTTTAAATCATCTAAAATACTTTTGATTTTTTTCTCCATTTTTTGCGATGTTGGCATTGATGTAAAAATACTCTCTATCTGTTCAATACAATCATAGAAAAAATCTGTATCTTTAACATTTTTACTTTCAACAGCAAATAATTTCTCCGACAATCCTGACAGCCATCTTATACTTATATTTTCTTTCAGTGCATCCGACAAGTATTGTACCCCTGATGTCTTATACTCTGCTTGTCCGTTTTGAAATAAATAATATGCCATACAACCTGCCATATAATTCCAAAAGCATTTATATCCATTTAACGCAGGTGCATTTAAAGTTCCAACAATTCCACAGGCATAATCAAATGCAGATTTATAATCCTTTTTCCACAACGAATATTGAAATTTCAATTCCAAGATTGCTGATTGCTGTAGCTTTTCATTTATCTGCTCCTCAACCTTGTTTTCTTCATTCCAGTATCCATTCCTCAAATCTACAATATACTCTTCTGCTTCTTGCCATACTGCATTTCTATCCAAAAAATCTCTAGCCTGCTCTAGCACATCATTTACAGTTGAATAATCCATAGAATTTTCTAAACCAAATTGAATTTCTGCCCTCAACTCAGGTGCAAACTGCTTAATTTTTTCCTGTTTAGTCAAATCATTTTGAATAGTATCCCCTATTACACAAACAATAGAATAATCACTAGGGTTTCTTGAGCATCTACCCACAGCCTGAATTATCCTTGTTCGTATCCTCTCTGCATATAGTTTTGAGGCTCCCATTCTAGTAATCAAAAATCTTTCCTGCAAGTTAGTCGTTTTAGGTAAATTCCAAATAAATAACAATCTGCTCTCATCATCTGAAAAATCTATACCATCAAAACGATTTGCTAAAATAACTGTTGCCTCAAGGATATCCACAAATAATTGTTTAGATTCTTCTATATCCTTTGCTTCAAAAACTTTTATGCCCTTTAAGTTCTTTTCATAAAATTGTTTAATAGCATCTGCTGATTGAGAGTCTGGAACAAGAAAAACACTTTTCTTGCACAAATTCTGAAGCGTCATAACTACATTTCCTTGCTCATCTTCTCCCAATGACAAATCCGGAAAAGTAAAAAATTTTCTTCCCAATCCTTTTTTATCCCAGTCATTTACTATTGGCAAACGAAAGATTTTTTCAATACCTGTGATTCTTTCCAACTCACCACTTCTTCCTAATGTTGCAGACATCAATATTCTTTGTTTTGCATCCGCAAACGCCTTAAAAGACATAGTTGGTGCTATCCAAGGACGTATAAGAATTTTGCCATTTGCAATATATATATTACACTCTTTCAAGTTTTCCGATATTCTCGAATACGCATAATAATTTGAAGAACCTATTTCTATGCCTTGCTGCATAATAGTTTGAAATTCATCAAGTTTATTTAATATTAAAGGCATAGGTAGCATATTACACCAGGATGCCACTTCAGGAATATATTCATCCTCTAACAAATATTTGTAATCCGTTTCACTAATAAAAGGTTTTAATAATTCCGCTATTTCAATAAAAGCTGTACTTCCACTATCAATCTGAACAGTCCAATTTGATATAATATAATCCTCACAGGAATGCACATCATCCATTATTATAACATCCACATCCTCAAAAAAAGAATGTAATGCAAAGAAGGAGCTATATGTTGTAACCCCAATTGCATCCGCCATAAGAAAACTGCTTTTATCTTTTGGCAAATAATCTTTCTGCTTCCCACAAAAAGCAATCGCTCTCAATCCATATTTTAAATTTGATTGCTCAACCACTTGATGAACTAATTGATTTGTTGGACATAAAAATAACACCTTTTCCTTGTTCTTACGCCTTCTATATTCCCCTATCAGCAACCCTACTAATGTTTTTCCACTTCCTGTTGGCAGTTCTAAAGCTACTGTTTTTTTATCCGCATTTTGAATGTACAAATCAAGCATGGCTGCTTGATAATCTAATGGTCCCATTATTTTCTTAAGTTTATTATCTTGATACATCTCTTGCGGTGATGAGTATGAAAACTCCTCTTTTTTTCGTGTCTTAAAAGCCATAAATACACCTTCCTTTATAAATTTATATCGTTTTATAGAAACACTATCTCTCATCCAATTATATCGCATAGCTCAACTTGATAAATACTCATCTACAATATGATAAATATAATCTAGCACCTCATATATGTAGCCAATACCATCTTTCAAAAATTACACCCCCGGTGCAAGCAGCGGGGAATTAAACCCGAAACGATTAAATGAAATGTTCTTTATATTCTTTTACTTGTTCAATAAACTCTTCAGAATTTATCATTTTATCTATGATTTCAACTTTTATAATATCCCACAAAGTTAATAAATTATGCCCCACTGGTATCTTTCCCCATACTCTCATATAAATATGCTTTAAAGAGATTTCCAAGCAATGTCTATAAGAAAAGAGAATCGGAAAAATATAAGTATCAAGTATTTTAAGATTATTTCACTATTTACTGCTATTTCTACCAACTCATCCGTACTATTTTTATATCCCTCTCTTAGACCATACAATGTTTCATCCTTATCCTGCCATCCAAAATGAGCAGACTGATTCATCAAATCGGTATCTACAAAAACCTTCATTGAAATTCCACCATTCATACATCCAAAAATATGTTATTTTTCAAGTTCAATCAACAACTCATCTAAAATATTGTATAAATATTCTGATGCCGAATTTCCATTAAGCTCATACTCTAACATATTCGCCAGATCCCTGTTTGAAAGACCTAAAATCAACTTCCCATTTTCTCTCAAAGTTCCTTTTATCGCCTTTTTAGCATTATCATCGGAACCATTACAAGATATTATTATAGCAACACTCCTCAACGCCTTTGCATATAAATATTTTTCCGTTGTATAAATCTCTCTTTAGGTGATAACTTCATTATAGTTTTTAAATTCAAAAATAACATACTTAGTTCTGAAATATTCTTCAAGGAATTTCCAAAAAGCACTTGTCACATCATCTTTTATTTTACAAATCAAGTCAAATCTATAAAGATCATCATTTGATTTCTGTTGCTCTTGCCACAATGTCAAATCCCTTGAAAATAAACCTCTCAAAACCTGTGTGCAAAATTTTTCATATTCTGTGCTCGTTCTCTTATTTTGATCCCAAACGTTCACTTCTCCTAATAATTGGTTTATCTCTCTTTTGTCATCTATTAAAATATCTTTGTTTTCATAAGATAAATCAAACAGTCTTAAAAAATCTATCGGTTCCTTTATTTCAATGTCATCTGTTGTGAACTCTACAAAAGAAAGTAATCTATATTTTAATTCCTCATTTTTCTGAACCAGATACAGTAATTCTCCTATATCAATTATAAGGAATTTCTCCATTGTTTTAACTTTTTCTCTCATCAAATTGGGCAAAACATTAGCAGTGACAACAATAAAAAACTCATCACTCTTTAGTTCCAATATATCAGCCATTCCTAATGCACTCATAATAGACTGTCGACCTATTATTTTTGAACGTACTGACTTCGCCTCAATATAAAACTTCTTTCCATCTTTTTCTGCATAAATATCATAACTTGAATCCCGTGTATATGAAGTTCTCTTTGTATCACACCCATACGACCTAAACAAGTCTTCGACTAATATTTCAAATTGAGATCCTCTCTCTGGATATTTATATCGAAATCCTATCATTGTTTCAGCTACTTTTAATAACAAATCGTTTTCATCTTCCCACAACGTGACCAATCTATTATCAAATTTTCTACTTATCTGTCCATCCCTAAACAAATCTGATTTCAAAAATACCAAAATGTTTAATTTGTACTCCAATGCAATACGATATTCTTCTTGCATATGTTCTCCAAACTCATTTGAAATAATAAGCACAAAATAACTGCACTTTTTTATAGCCTCTCGAACAGACACCTCTTTTCCCTGCATAAGTTCAGTCCCATCCGCAACTCCCAAAAACCCCTCTTTTTGTAACTTCTTACAAAGCGAATCTATAGACACTTTATTTAAAGTGGAATAACATAAATAAACTTTATTATTTGAGTTAGTTGTAGTTTCCATAACGACCTCCGTATAATTAATACTCATACTACAAGTTTATCACATTTTCCCTCCTTTTCATATCGGAACATCACAATGGATTACATTCCTAAAATGTACTCCACCATGATTCATTCTATTTACCCTTCCTATCATTTCTTCGCCACTAGCATTCCTAACGCAACAACAGCCCGTCCAAATCCCACATACAGCCACGGGGTCATATTGTCCCCAGTCTGTGGCAGCTTCGACTCTGTCGGTTTGTAAACGCAAAATAGGTGCGTTTGCCTTACATCAGCAAGTTTAGTATGGCTTTGATAGGTATGCCACACAAAAACACATCAAAGTCAAATTGCTTTGATGTGTTTTTTCTAATTATTTAACCAAACAAATTCCGAATGTTCCTGATGAATTAACTCATATATATAATCTGCCATCTGTTCCTCTGACAGATTCGGATTCTCCTGCCCAATGCGCCGTCCTACACTGTTATTATGCAAATCCATATTTTTATGCTCTTCTTTTGTATGACCATCTGATTCCATTCCAGAAGTATCCTTATCTTCATGCGCCGTTGCAAATAACTCTGCCTTTTCTGCACCTATTAGAATTGTCATTTCCGCATTCCATATACCATGTCTAAAGGCATCACTGCGATCTCCCAAACCGCTATGCCCAAACTTTCTTTCGGTCTGCTCAGTTGCAATATTTCTTGCAGTATTAACTTTAAGTGCATCAAACGGATAGCGAATACATAATTTCTTCTCGGCATCTGTAAGAACATTCCAAATCTCACTAATACCTCTAGCCTCTTTAGCATTATCGAATTTCGCATCCATAGTGACTAAAATTTCTTCCTCTGTCATCATCGGATTACTTTTCTGAATTTGTAGAATTTCTTCAATTACCTTCTCAAACTCAGATTGTTCTACAGCTATAGTTTCTGAATTTCCCAAGTTTCCCTCTTGCGCAAACACATTGATTGACATAAGCATGCATAATATCAGAGTCATGCAAATTAATTTTGATACTTTCTTTTTCATGTTTTTTACCTCCTGAAGTTTTCTATAGTTTAACACAGTTAATACCTTGTAAAAATTATATGTCATTATCCCGAACTTCCTCGTAACATTTCCAATTTCTACAAGAATATTTTTTGATTATTTTAACTATTACACTACAGAAAAGCTAACAGTCTGAGGTAGTAAGCAATGCTTTCTAAATCAAAGTACGCTTTTATTTTTTTTTAAAGAGGGTGGGTGTCCCTTTGCCAAGAAAAACCACAAAAAATCGTCCTCGTATAACTCAACCGAAACATACGATAAATCAATGTGAGTTATACGAGTATTTCATCCCATTTTAATATTATATAGGGGATATATATCCCATCTGAAGTGCCTTCCCAATAGCTTCTGTTGAAGATGCCACTTGTAATTTATCATATATATGTTGTAAGTGGTTAGACAATGTTCTCTCACTAATATATAATTCTTTAGCTATCTCCTTTCTTTTTTTGCCACAACTTATCATAAATAAAATATTTTTCTCTGTACTTGTTAATTCTTCTATAACCAACTCATCACAATCAGCCGGAAAACAAGAATACCCCTGATATACTTTAATCAAAGAATCCCATAATTTATCAGGGCTAATATTTTTATTCAAGAATCCATTAAGATTTAACTTTTTGGCTTCATACTTGTATACTGGCAAATCATATCCTGTCAAAACAACAATTTTTAAATCTGGCAGTTCCTTTTTTAGATTTCCAGCAAGATACACTCCATCATCATCACTTAACTCCCCAAGATTTATATCCACTAATACAATATCTATATTGTTTTGTAATATAATATTTTTTAAAGACTGTATTTCTTGTGTCGTGTAAAAATTTTCAATTTCACTGTATTCCTCAAATGCAATAGCTAAACTTTTTGCAAATAAAATATGATCGTCAACTAATAAAATGTTGATAAGAATCCCCTCCATTCATTACAATTTCAATTTCAATACGAACACCTTGCGGAATATTTTTTGAAAAGAAAATATTTCCGCCTATTTTTTCAACCTGCTCTTTAATCGAAAAAAGACCTTTATGCTTTGTATTCTTTTTGATTGGATCGATAGATAACCTTTGATTTCCATTATCACAAACACATAGCTTTAATATGTTCTTATTTGATGACAGTATAATCCACGCACGATTTCCATCCGAGTGTTTATATACATTCGTTAATAACTCTTTTATCCACCTGTAGACAAGCATATCATATGGTTCAGCTATAAATAAATTATTAGTACATTCAAAAGAAATGTTTATATCTTTATTAGGAAATGTTTCATCAATCCCTTCGAGCAAATTATCAAGATTCTCTTTGAGTGTCAAAGATTTCAGAATTATAGGATGATAATTCTGCATTTGATCCCTGATATGAACATTTAAATTATCTAAAGTATCATAAATGATTTTTTGTACCTCTGGACGATTACTTTTACTTGTCATATTTTTTACTGAAAGTAAATCCTGTAATATTTCATCATGTAAAAAAGTAGCAAATTCATTTTTCAATTTTTCCTCGCTTTGTAATTGCTTTAATGCAAAGACATATTTACTATTTCTGGCGATTGTGCTACTCCCATTTTTTAAATTTTGCCCCAAAATAATATTTTCCAGAAAAATCAAAACAAATAATATGTTTACAATAATCATAAGAATAGTTACCGGCAATGCCAACGTAGTTGCTAATATATACAATATTACTAAGCTAGTCAAAACAATTAAAATAAACTGCTTTACAGAAAATACGCTGGTTAATGGAATACCATTACTTTCTTTTAATGCAATGCCATGTACACTCATAGAAAAAATGAATACAACAAGGTACATTCCAAAATTACCAATATGATCATTTAAACCTAGTGTTGCAATATAGTAAAATAAAAATAACAACAAAGTGAATACTAAAGAAAAAGATATTATCTTCCATTCATCTCTTAAAACAGAAAAAACTCTTTTTCGATGATAAAAAATAAGGAAAGCAAAACATAACATACTCCCTATAAATTGTATTCCGAATATACCTGCGTAAACTCGCTCCGAAAAAAACACACTCAAAAGTGTTCCTATATATAGTACCAATAACAGAATATCTGTCATTTTTTTATGTTTATATTTATATCCTTGAAAAAGAAACAAAAAACAAAATTTGATTGAAACCATAATAATAGTAGGACTGAGAAAAAGAAATAACCATTCTTTTCCAGTCGCATCTTCAGATGATGATATGAGATACCAACTATCTATTGCTAATAACCCACTGAAAAGATTTAAGATCTTATTTTCTCTAAGATTACAAGAAACAATATAAGTAATATCTATTAGAAATATCGTAGCAAGTAATAAAGGTACTATATTATGAACAGCAGCTGTAGTCCAGTCAACATTTATATAACACATAAACATAATTGAAAAAATATGGTTTAAAAAAAACAGTAACTTTATTGTTAATCCATTCAATGCTTATCACTCCTATTTCAATATTTGATAATTATTATAACAGATTATAAGAACTTAGAAAAGCCAGCCAAACAGTGAAAACCACCGTTATGACTGACTTTATAAGTCTTCTCCTTATCTTGTAATTATTTTGTGGCAGGCTCTAACTGTCAAGAAATAGTAAATACTATAGATTATAATAGTCAATACAATGGCTATAACAACCGGCACATATTGACTTAATGAGTTTCCCAATATATTTTGCATAAGCCCAGCTTTATATATCATAGTAGCAAATATGCAATCTAATAACCCTAACAGAAAAGGAATACCAAAAAATGTAAGTACCTGTTTTCTAATTATTTTCTTTATATGATTTTGTGTATATCCTATCTTTTCTAATATTTCATAATCGGCTTTTGAGTCTGTGACAGATGAGACATTATTGAAATATAAAATACTTCCTACCGCAATAAAAAATAGTACTACGAGAAAACCAATTAAAAGAAAGGTAGAACTATTCAAATAAAGAAGTTCGTTTATCCTGTGGGAACTTCCTTGTAAATAGGGACTGTCATTTAAGTATTTGGATAAAGACAAATATAAATCTTCGTTATTTTTGATTGAACTACCATTCAAACTGACAATAGTAGAAAAAGGTTGTGCATTGCCTGCTATATCACTATATAACTTATCACTTACAATTAAAGTACCAATACTATTTGCAAAAGAAATAGCATTATTTAGTGACACACCTTTTACATTTACACTTTGCTCCACCCCATTAAAATTCAAAGTATATTGATTGTCTATCTCCCCCATATTGTCATTCGGTTGGTATTTCATCAGTATTACTTCATTATTATTTATTGTTGTAAGTTCTTCTAATTCTTTTGTTTTTCCTTGTGCTTCTAACAATGCTTTATATTGAGAAAAAGAAATACACTCAAATCCGGCTTCACGCACTGCATTTTCATTGTTCACACCTGTATTTGATGTTCCTAAATCATATTCTATTGGCAATTTATCAGAAGAGGCTGTCACCTTATAAATATCTGTTGTAAGTAGTGAAATATCATCCTTGTTAGACACACAATCTTCAATTATATTTTCTATATCTTCAACTCGTGTATTATGTTCCAGCTTAAACTCTATTTCTGATGGTGCAATTCGTGCAACAGATGCAATCGGATAGTAAAGTGTTAACGCCATGACAGCAGATATTGTCAATGTCCCCGCCGATAGTAAAGTAAGCATAATAAGTGTTTTGGCATTAGATCGAATACGATAAATAAAATTAGGTGTTGTAATAATTTTTGTGCTTGTATAAAATTTGTTTTTTTTACGTTTGCTCATTTGAATACTAAACGGAAGAAATGAAGCTATAAAAAGAACCGTTCCAATTACTACAAGAAGCATAGTTAATAATCCCATTTGATAAAATCCTATTGTTATCCAGAGGGAACTGGAACCAGTAAGAATATTTAGTGCAAGTAAATAACCACCCATAATCATAACAAACCCTAAGATTGCTGGTATTTTGTGAAATTTCATTTTCTTTTCTGCACTCTTCTCGTAACGAACCAGATTCATTAAAGATGTCTTGTATAAAAATCTGCTATTTGAAATCACTAATATAAGTATTACTACAAATACAAAACCTGCAGTCTTAAAAATTGCATTCAAATTGAAAAGTTGAATTTCAGAATTATCAATGCCTAAATTAAGTAATTCATTTATCAAAAATACAATACCTTTGTGTAAAAAAGCACCCAAAAGAATGCCTGTGAGAAAAGCCCCAAAGCAGATTAAGATATTTTCAAAAGTCAATAACGATAATATTGTTGCTTTACGGTACCCCATCAAAGCGTAAATACCTAGCTCTTTTGTTCTTCTTCGCAAAAAGAAGCGGTTAGAATATGTCATGTAGAATAATACAAATATCATTAAAAATCCAGATATAACCGTACACATAGTTTCAACTCGCCCATCTGTTGAAATTTTCTCAAGCATTACTGTATTAACAGAAAAAGACGTAAACGCAAAAAACACAGTGATAACAAATGCTACTGAAATTAGGTAAAGAGAATAGAACGAGAATTTTTTTGTCAAATTCCTTATAGCCATATAAAAAGTATTCATTCTTTTCCCTCCTATCTATTTGTATCTAGCTTTGAAACTTCTTCAACAATTTGTTCGTAAAAACACTGCCTATTTTTATTAGTTTTGTGTAATTCTTGAATAATATGCCCATCTTTAAAGGTCAAAATACGATTTGCAAAACTGGCAGCATAAGGATCATGTGTGACCATTAAAATCGTTGTATTTAGTTCACTATTTGCCTCATATAAAGTATTCAACAATTCTGTTGCAGAATTTGAATCCAATGCTCCTGTTGGTTCGTCAGCGAATAGTATACTCGGTTTTTTGACAATTGCTCTTGCCGCCGAAGCTCGCTGCCGCTGTCCTCCTGACAGTTCACTGGGATATTTATCTAATTGTGAAGCTATACCAAATCTTTCTGCCAAACTTTTGACTAATTTTTCAATCTTCTTTGGGGAAAGTTTCTGCAAAGTAAGAGGGACCGCAATATTCTCACGAATCGTAAGGCTGTCTAATAAAAAATACTCTTGAAAAATAAAGCCCAAGTAATCTCTGCGGAAATCTGCTGAAGCGGCATCACTTAAACCTCTTAAATCAACACCATTAATATATATTTCTCCACTTGTAGGTTTATCTATAGTAGAAAGTACATTAAGCAGCGTAGTTTTCCCTGAACCCGATGCTCCCATAATTCCAATGAATTCACCTGCTTTTACATTAAAAGATACCTTTTGAAGGCTCGGTTTTTGATTTTTATTATAATTTTTAGTTACATCCTTTACTTTTAAAATTGTTTGCATATTATGCACTCCTTTCTTTTTTCTATGAAATATATTATATAGTTTGTTCACATAAGTTACATGAGTAAAAAACGCATTTTATCTTCGCTTACTTTGCCTTTTTTACTCATGTAACTGTCACCTTTTTAGAGTATACTTGATATAAACAAATAGGAGGTGATTACAATCAAGACATTACTTATCATTGAAGATGATCTTTCTTTTAGTTCTATATTATCCAATATTTTAAAGAAAGATTATAGTATTTATCTTGCCTTTTCCCTAAAACAGGCTTCTCAAATTTTGATGGAAAACAAGATTGATTATATTTGCTCTGACTATAACTTGACAGATGGATTTGGAATCGAAATAATAAAATTTTTTAAAAAATGCAACAAAAAAATTCCTGTTATAATTATGACAGCTAGCTTAGATAACCAAATAACAGAATCCACTATATCATCTGGTGCAATTTCTGCTATTGAAAAAGGTGATTGTGATTTTCTTACAAAACTCAAGACACATTTCCCAATATAGTCAATTTATATCAGAAACGTAGGAATTGCTTAAATGCAATTCCTACGTTTCTGATATAAATCACTATAATAAGAATTATTCTTTAATAACTCTTCATGTTTTCCCATTCCAATAATTTTCCCTTCTTTCAAAACTACTATTTTATCCGCATCAATAATAGTTTCAAGTCTATGTGCAACCACAATTCTAGTACAAGAAATTTCTTTTAATGACTTCTGTATTTTCCTTTCAGTTATATTGTCTAAGGCACTTGTAGCCTCGTCTAATATTAAGATTTTAGGATTATTTATAATTGCTCTTGCCAAAGCAAGACGTTGCTTTTGCCCACCCGAAATGTTTGCTGCATTTTCAGACAATATTGTTTCTAATCCCATCGGCATTTTTTGGATATCGTCCCAGATTTCCGCAATTTTACATGCCTCTATTATTTTTTCTTCCGAAACATCCTTTTCTCCAAAAGCAATATTTTTTTTAATACTTTCCTTGAAAAAATATCCGTCCTGACTAACCACTCCAATTTGCCTTCTTAACACTCTTCTATCTATATTTGCAACATTTTTATTATCTAAAAAAATTTTTCCTGATGATACATCCACCAATCCCATTAGAAGTGTTACCAACGTACTTTTTCCCGATCCAGTCTCTCCTACTATACCTACCATTTCTCCTGCTTCGATAGTCAAAGATATATTATCTAGGATTGACTTCCCATACATATTATATTTATAACCTACATTTTCTACAACAATTTTACCAGTGCAGCTGATATCCTTTATGTCTCTATTAAAATTCTCCTCTTCTTTCATTATGTAAATCTCTGACAATCTTGAGAAATAACTATTAGCATACAGAACTTCATTAAAAATACTAACTATAGAATTTACGGGAGCATAAAAACTCTGACTCACTATATACACTGAAAAGATTATACCTATTGTCATTTTTTCTGAAATCACTTGATTAATTCCTAATACCAACAAAACAAGCGGTGCGGCAAATTGTATAGCAGCTATTGTACTTGACATACCAGCGGTAAAGTTTCCTTTTTTTCTCATAGCAGTCATTTGCTTTTCAAAGAATTGATTCCATAAATTATATATATGTTGTTCCCCGCCCTTCATCTTAATCAAATTAATGCCACGTACAATTTCATTAAAAAAAGCCGTTGCATTTGCTTCTTCCATTATCTCTTTTGTTAATAATTGTTTACTTTTTTTAATATTAAAAAGTGCAATCAATATCATGATACTAGCAAATAGCAACATTATACCGGTAAAGCTGCAAGAAATAGTTGTCATATATATACAATACAGAACAATAATCCCCATATCTAACCAAATTGATATAATTCTACTTGATAGCATTTCTCTTACTATTACTGCCCCTGTGTATCGATGTACGAGATCTCCTGTTCCTCTATTTGCAAAAAAATTAGCGGGCAATTGTAAAATTTTTTTTACAAACTTCTGCGATATATTTTGACTGAATATAACCTGAAGTTTTACTATAACTTTTCCTTTTACCATATATAAAACTGCATACAATACTCCTATAAAAACAGCCAGCATAGTAAAAGACTCTACTCTAAAAAACTTTTTTATCACAGAAATATTATCAACTAATACTCTAGCCAAAATGGGGATTGTTAATGTTAATATCTGTAAAAAAAATGTACATAGCATAGCTAAAAAAATATTTTTCTTAGTTCCCTCTATTATACTTTGATAATTGTTAATCTTTGATTTACAATACCGCTTTTCACTATTGGGACTTTCTTTAATTTGTAGACCAATAGATATATTCTTTTCTACTAAGTCTATTTCCTCCATTTCATATCGTCCTCTTTGCGGATCAATAACCATTATTCCGTTAGCGGTTCTCTTTTCCGCCACGATAAAATGCATCTTATTTACACTTAAAATAGCTGGGAACAATAAATCAGAAACTTTGAAAACTTTAAACCCCTGTGTTATAAAGCCCTTTTCTTCAAGAATATGTTTTATAATAAGAAGATTTAATCCGTCACGTCCTATGTAATATTTTTCTCTTAATTCATTAATCGTATATTCACAGTAATAATAAGACATCACCATTGCCATACAGCAGAGACCGCATTCAGCAGTCTCCGCTTGTTCATAATATGGGATTTTAAATTTATGTTTTTTCATTATTTCACCTCCGGTAACTCGAATGCTAATACACAAGGTACATTCTTTGAATCTAGCATTCTTAATAATCCATATCCAATACCACTTAACCCTGTCATAAATCCTGCAACAAATATCTTTTGCGGAACACCACATATCCATCCCTGTTCGTTATTTTGCACAATTAAGTCTTTTAATATCTTTCTAGACTCTGTCAAATATTGTGGATTTCGATATAGATTTGCCGCATTAAGTAGTATTTCAACATTTCCTAATGATCCATGACACAAACAGTCACTTCCTCCAAATCCTGCTGTCAAGGTCTTTTGAATTGCATTCCTAATATCTATGTCATCAATAACTCCAGAATTTATTTTTTTACATAAAATCCTCGAAAGACCTATTCCAGGTGCCCCATGACACCAATTTACTGGCTCTGGAAATCCTTTTTTTATTCGATTTTCACGATTACGCATATCAGTCCAATTATTATCTTCAACATTATATAAAGAATTTTCGTAGTTAATCGCTTTTTGTGCACATTCTAGATATTTATCTCTTCCTGTCTGTTTGTGTAATTCCAAGAGTGCCCAACTTATTCCTGCATTTCCATGCGACATTCCCGCTAATACGCTGTCGCCTCCTGCTGCAGTATACCATCCAAATTTTTCATTTTTTTCCGAAATATTATTTACTAAATGGTCTCCACATTTTATAGAAAACTCTAGTAATTCACTAAGCTTTTCTTTCTCATAAATGCGAAGAGCAACAATCATTGCACCAGCACACCCCGAGATAATATCATATTTACTATCTTTCTCAATAAGAGCAAAACATTTGATTATCTCATTTATTGCTTCCTTTTTTAAGTCATCTTGTTTAGTAATACAAGCAATATAATAATAGCAATAAGCTACTGAAAGATTCCCATTGAATGCAGAGATATCATTTCCATTCCTATAACATTTATTAAAAATTCTGGAAGAATTGATAATATGATCCAAAATCTTTTTAACTCTATCATTCTTAGTTATATGGAATAGTTGTGCCATGAAAATGGCAATACCCAATGTTCCCTCATACAGGGTGTTATCCATTGGCATAAACACCCACTGACCACTAGAAGTTATATTTATGTTAATCCAACCTATGTCCATATTATCAACATCTCTATAGGACATTTTTTCAATAATAAATGCAATATCTAAGGCTTTTTCAATCAACTCCCCATCTGTAATTTCTTTAAACTCATTCAAATTTTTATTATAATTAATCTTTTTTTCTTTAAGTTCCCACCTTTTAATTGGCTCTGCCATAGATTTCTTTATGAAATCTTTCTGTTTTTCCTCATCTATTGCATCCATATTTTTTATCTTTTCAGCAACCTGCTCTACAATCGTTTTTTCGTAATAAATACAAACTTCACTATTTTTCCCGTCATATAATTCACGTTTATTTATGAATGATGAAAAATACGGTACATCTCCATTAAGCAAATCATAGATTTCATAAGGTACTATCCCAATAAAATTTTCCATTTCGCTAACCATATACCACAACCTATCAAACAATTGCTCTCTTATAGCAGCATCTTGCATATAATGAGGCTCAGTTGATGCTTTTAATAAAACACCATAACTAGCAGTATCTCTCAAAATAGTTCTAACCGGCATATTATAAAACCATTCTAATATCCCGCCCTTTTTTGTAAAGTCCTCCTTATTCTCACTTATGAATTTATACATAATGCAAAACCCATTCAATATCTCGTTTATATATTTTCTTGGAAAAACCTTTTTACCATTAACTTTTGGAATATTATTTTTACTCTGCATTATATAATCTTTTCGCACAATTTTCATATCAGCTGTATACAAGTTTTCAAATGTATATAAGGCATTAGGAACTTTCTGATTTCCATCGCCAGTAATTCCACTAACATCTCTACTATTTCGCATATTAGTTAATCCCGGAAAAAGGCTTGTTGACAAAACAGAATTTTTTATGTCTTCTGCAATTTTTTCATAAATCCCACCACTATTATATGTAATCCCTTTATACCCTTGAAATAGCGACTCCAAATCAATAAAAACAGGTACACTTCCAGAGGCAATTATATTTTCCATATGCATATCAGATGCAAGCAAAACATTCAATAGACATGAATATATTCCTAAATTGGTATAATATTCTTTTACATCTTTTTCATCTTTGCATTCAATATAGGGGATATATTCTTGCCAACCATAATTTCCACAATTTATAACTTTTGCTGCATATAATTTTGTTTCTATTTTATTATTTATGTAAAGCAAAAGCCGTTCAAAAGACTGATCAATACCTAAATTTCTTGGCTTATACAATACTTTTCCTTTTTCAAATTTCAATATTATAACCTGTTTTTGTCCTTTATGAGAATCTCCAGCATTGCTTTCTAATGAAATCAATTCACCTTTTATATTAAATTTTGATTTTAGTTTATCAAAATCATTTTTCAAATTTACATCTACTTCTTGGAAGTAATTCATAGCTTTAATACTTTCTTCAATAATCACTCTAAATAATAACGGATACTCATAAATAAACTCTTCTATCCATACTAAAGTAATAATTTTCTTTATGAATTCTTCATAACACAAAGAGCTATCCATTCCTTCATTATTGCCTTTAAACTTATACAATTGTTCCAATAATACTTTTGTAGAATTTTTTAAAACAATTTCTATCGTTTTCTTCTTCAGACTATCTCTAATTATACTATTTGCAATTTTACATTTGTTCTCTATATATGCGACAAAAAAACCTGAAAATTTCAGAAATGGATGTTTTCTCATTTCATCTGGAAGTCCATTTTCTAACTCTTCCATGCAATATGAGGGAAAAAAAGACACTACTTCTTCTAGATACTCAATCCACTTTTCAGATTCTCTCTCTACCTTATAAGGCACTGCTAAAGAACTATAAAATTCTGTCTTGTTTTTTTTGTGAAAGTTATAATAGCTCGTTTCACATTTAATTGGTAATTTAATAGTTTTTAACCACTCAGATTCTTTCTCTAATCCTTTTATATCTACTGTTCTTCGTTCTCCAATATATGCAGCTTTTTTCATTCTCTTTTTGTCTAACATAATACCCTTCCTTTCAAAAAAATGCGGCTGTCAAAAAACAGCCGCATTACTCTTAACAGCAGACGATTACTGAGTTTGGGCAATCATCTGTGAGTGTTCTGATCCAGCCTGAGCCTGCTCCTGTTGCCTGCTCTAATTCTTCTTCTGTTACATTTGCTACGTATTCTTTGTTCATGGTATGTTCTCCTTTCCTGCTCATTAGCAGCATACGATTACTGAGTTCGGGCAATCATCTGTGAGTGTTCTGATCCAGCCTGAGCCTGCTCCTGTTGTCTGCTCTAATTCTTCTTCTGTTACATTTGCTACGTATTCTTTAT